>Ga0208395_100042_pt1 | contig 90924 bp, 110 predicted proteins | sample LakWasMet61_LOW9_2_FD_183893 | JGI IMG/M metagenome (GOLD analysis project Ga0208395, IMG submission 183893) | Freshwater sediment methanotrophic microbial communities from Lake Washington under simulated oxygen tension - Sediment Metagenome... | ecosystem: Environmental > Aquatic > Freshwater >...
TTTTTATTAATTTTAAATTTTACATAATATACATTATACGAAGTAATTAATGGTAGTAAGTTGGTGTGTGACCTTAGGAGTCAAGTATGTCACACACAACCGCGCGCTAAAGATAAACTCTTTACAAATATATAGATAACCCCTTTCATTGGATAAGATAAATACTTTCACATTCAACTTTTTATAAGGATAATCACTTTCATGTGCATAAGTAACGCATAATAATTTGTATTAACTTAGTTTCAAATCACGTTTAGTGTCGCGTATTTTTAAATTGTTATTTCTTTTCTACTTGAGTTAGTTTTTTTGTGGTTTTAGATAGCTGCTTTGTAACTTCAATTAATTTTCCGTTTAGCGTACCTACTCTTTCATTAAGTGTTGCAATAGTATTCTGATTTCTAGTGTGATCCTTGAAGAAAGATAATTGCTCATCTTTAGCTATTTTTCTTATTGAGAGAATTTCCTTTTCTAAATGTTTAATTTGCTGCCTGGCCTGATCTACTTCTAATAATGATTTTTTCTCTAAACCTCTATATCTATCTTCTGCCTTTTGTAAAGAAACATTTATTAAATTCAAATCTTTACTAAATGTAGCTTTTGACTGATCTAAAGCGTCCGATAAATTACCACGTTCATTTTCAAGCGATTTAAGCATTTTTTCTTGCATGGCTAAGGTGTTAGTATTAACAAGCAACAAATTATCGGTCTCAGAGAGGCGTTTTTGAGCACTTTTTAAAGCTACGTAACTTTCTTCAAGCTGAACCTGTATTTTTACAGCATCTTGTTTTGCAAGTTGAGCTTCAAGTTTAAATTTTTGAATTTCAGTTGTTGCATTCTCAATTAGGTCAGAGAATCCTGCTTGAGCGGCTTTTTGAGCCTCATTCCATAGTGTGGCGACAAAGTCTCCTGCCGCTAGACTTATATTTCCAGGTATATCGTTACGTTCGATGCGTACTCGACTTTTCTCTCGCAATTCTAACCAGAATTTATTTAGCGCCTCTGCCGGTGCAGACATACTTCCTTTGCGTACATATTGATACAGCTTGTTAGCCGTAGGAGTAATTCCATATCTGAAGAATAACAAGACACATACTTCCCGATATAAATCTTTGGTGTCAGAAAATTGAGTTTTCAGTTTATTAATTTCAACTTGAAGTTGCTGTTCGTTAACAATACCGGTATTCATGTTTTTACCTAAATTATTTTAATAAATAATACAACGTATTATGTTATAAATAAAACTATTTATGAATAACTTTTGACATTATTACTCTAATGTCAAATAATATTTAAACTCACAATTTTAAAAGTATTGAGACCTGAAAATTGACTTCGCAGACTAAATTAACAGTTATCCCAGCAGTCGCCACGATTGATTCCGTTAAGCTCTCTGCCGAGTTTGATGGCAGTAATGGTGTTAACCGTGCTATCGGTAACCGCCCTCAGATTACTGCCAATACTGATACTGATGCCATTAAAGTATGGCTTGCTCGTTATCTCGATACCAAAACCACTTTCGACAGTTATCGTAAAGAAGCCGAACGGCTGTTGTTATGGTCAGTAATTGAACTTAGGAAGCCGTTATCATCATTAAGCCATGAGGATTTTCTGGTATATCAACGCTTTCTAGCTGATCCGCAGCCAGCAGAGCGCTGGATCATGTATAAGCGTAAGGTGGCTAGAGAAGACCCCCAATGGCGACCTTTTGCAGGCCCCCTCTCCCCCACCAGTCAGCGCCAAGCCATTGTTATCCTAAATGGGATGTTTTCTTGGTTGGTGAATGCAGGGTACTTGGCAGGCAATCCTTTATCTTTATCTAGAAACCGTCAGCGCAAAGCCAAGCCTAGAGTTACGCGCTTTTTAGATGAGGATCTATGGAAAGAAGTAAAATTCACGATTGAAAGCATGCCACGAGAAAGCAATCGTGAGCGCGAACATTACCAGCGCGTGCGCTGGCTATTTTCATTACTGTATATAACTGGTATACGTGTGTCTGAAGTCACTCAAAATACCATGGGCGGATTTTTTAGCCGTAAAGACAAAAGCAGTGACTCAAGGTGGTGGTTGGAGATTACAGGTAAGGGTGACAAAACTCGCATAGTGCCGGCCACCAATGAACTCATGCTTGAACTGGGCCGTTACCGTCGTGAGATGGGTTTGAGTTTAAATCCAATTGAGGGAGAGTCCGTACCACTCTTAATGCCTATTGGCGGCAAGCAACGCGCAATGACTAGGAGTGCAGTTCATTTGATACTTAAACAAATTTTTAATATTACAGCTAAACGTTTACAAGAACAGGGACCTGATTTTATAGCTCAAGCCGCAAAACTAGAAGCTGCTTCTGCGCATTGGATGAGGCATACGGCTGGCTCAGACATGACATCGGCTGATATGGATATCAGGCACGTGCGAGACAATTTGGGGCATGGGTCTATCGCTACAACGAATAATTATCTACATTCAGAAGATGATAAACGTCACCGGGACACTGAAGAACATCATAGATTAAATTGGTAGATGTTATTTTTTCCCTGCTTGAGGCTGTATTGTTAAACTTTTGATAACTTCATTCGTGTTGGATTGTTGTTGTCTTATTTGTTCAATTTGATCAGATTGATGCTGAATCAATATATGAAGTTCTTTCTCTTTCTGGTCATGTATTAATTGATTACTAGTGCCGGTTTTAAGCTCATTTTTATCTTGATTGAATGCCATGATGGAAACCACTAAGGATGCTAACGCTAGCAGCGCAGTAATAATTAGGGAGCCTACACCTAGCCATAATTGAAAGTTAACTTGTTTGTCGGATTTCTCTTCTTTTGCATCGAATCTTAATAAAAAATTCTCTGCTGATTCAGCCAAGTCTTTTAGCATTTCAGCTGATTGAGCCGTCATTTGACCTGTAATTTTGGCCAACTCACGATCTTCATTTCTTTCACGATTTAGGCGATTTTGATGTTCAAAAAGCTCATTGTGGATTTCTGGTTTGTATGTTCTAAAAGCGTGGGCTTCACGTTTTTGATCACCAATTAGTCGTTCATAGCTTCCAAGTGTGCTGCCAAGACGTGCGGTGCTTGCATTTAATTGTTCAAAAATTTTCTTAGCCGGACTCTCTATACTTTCCAGCATCATTTTTCGCTGGTTAATCAGGAAGTTTTTCTGATACGTAATCTCAGCTTCTAAAAGACGATCAAAAAACATTAAAGCTGTTTCTTCTGGCTTTCTTAACTCTAGGTCTCCGCCGCTATTTTCATTGTGCTTTCTTCTAGATGCAACTAATTTCGTATTAAATAGGTCAACAATCGTATTAAGATCAGCCTCAGATAAGCTAGAATAAATTTCTAAAGGGATGGGCGTAACATCCTCAGAAAAACTAGTTCTAGCAATCATACTAATCAAAATCGGCAATACCTTTTGAGCACGATTTTCAGGGGTTTCTTCACTTAAACCCGAGTAAAACTTATAGTTATCGGTCGAAGGTGAATATGCGTAAACAGTGCCTTGAGATGTTTCCACACTTCCCATCGGCTTTGCAAACATATCTAAATTTAGTTTTTTACCCCCTTCTGCCACTTAATAGTCCTTATGTTCTAATTGGAATGGATACTTGCGGCTGTAGTGGTACCAAAATATTTTGATAAGCACGTAAAATATCGTTATATAAATTTTCATGTTTTGGTGCTTCAACAGAGATAATAAGTGCATATCGAATCTTCTCGGCACGCGCATTGGCTGCACCTCCGGCCCTAGCGTTGTAATGAATATCGAATACCGGGCCATTTAAGGTAGTTCCACGCATATTCTTCTCACCATGAAGCACTGTTTCCCATTTACCCATATCCGATCTGCGCTCAGCTTCTGTAGAGTATTTTTTCAAATCGAAGAAGCCCTTAGTTTCTGCATTTGCCTTGCCAGTTTTGACGTTGTTTTCATCTGGTCTAAAAGTTACCTCTAGTCCAGCACGTGTATAAGCTGCGGAGTCTTGTGGATCCGTTGGAGAGGCATAACAAAAAGTTGCTTTCAACGTAATATTACCGGTTAAACCACCTTCTGGAAGTGGTAACGTTGCACGTAGATATTTACCAGGCTTGAGTTCGCCTTGGTATACGACCCTTGCCACTCCAGATGGGCAAGTTATGATGTCTACTAAATCCTCTTGTATTTTCCCCCACCCGACTTCGTTTTTATTATGATCCAGCGGGTCGGCGCTATGTACAAGCAATGCTTTAATTGCCAATGGAGATAATTCTCTTCCGAGAATCGCTCTAACACCCACCGCATTTCTAAGCAAATATGGCGCGGCAAAGCTAGTACCTAGAGTTGGTGTAATTTCAGGTTTACTACTTGGTGTAAGTACATGAAAGTATTTATTTGGATCGCCACCAAAAGCTAGTAAATCGGGTTTCACAACACCCGGACTTCGGCCTGGGCCTACTGCGCTATAAGATGCTCGCGCCCATGTACCATCTGTGTTATCTGCAGCACCAACAGCAATAGCATTTACACAGTCAGAGGGTACTTGTACTCTAGCATTCCCGGATGCGTGGTCCATTTCGCCATTGTTACCTACCGAAACAGTCATAAAAGTATCGCCATCACTGAGTATGTCATCGATTACAGATGTCCAGGCATGAATTTCCGTGTCTTCTATTGGTAAATCTGGTCCAAGACTAAGGTTGATAAACTCATACTGACGAGACAGTAATGCCTCTTCTACAAACCCTAATGTTCTGTATAGCTCTAAAGGGTCTTCATCTTCAGTTTCGCGATCCAAAACTCTCAGGTGATCAACAAAGGAATATGGTTGTGCAGCTTGCTGATTATGTGGAATTGGGCCAAATAAAAACGCTGATGTCACAGCCAAGCCGTGATCAGGTCCTTCTGGGTCGTCGCCGGCAACTGGATCCATTTGTCTATATGAGCGAAGCCAAGTTGAGATTACATGTCTATCAGGTAACCCTCCGTCAAGTATTGCGACTTTAGGTTCTGCAGATAATGGTTGTGCAGTAGGCAGTTGACATCCCAAAGCAGGACCGCCGGACCGTTGAACTGGCCGCATACCTCTTAGTTTAGGCATGGCACGTATAACACGTACAAACACGAATTCAGACAGACTTTTAAGATGCTTCGCGCTTCCTTCTACTGGTACAAACCATAAACTTCCTACCCTGAAACCTAAATCAACATGCACTTTCAATCCATTACGTCTCGCATAATTTAGAAATGCCTGCTGCTGTGGCATTCGCCCTTCTTCAGGTAAAAAATGAAGGCCAACTTCAAAGAAGTTCTCGCCGCCGTCGATATTGCTTACAAATCGATCTTCAGGCACAAAACTTGAAAATCTTTCAATATGGGTCAGATCTTCTGCTTCATGAGAAATTGGATTGATGTTTTGTACCCAATCACTTAAATGTCTAAAAACATCACGTTTAGCGGCTATAAAAATCTCTGTTGTCGTACATTCCTTGGGAGCAGATTTCTTTGTCCAACTTTCAGGCGTTACTGAAACGGTGCGACTTCCTATTGATTCAACCCCAGCTGATCGCAATAACGCAGTAGGAAAATAAGATTTCGCTATGAAACTTGGATTAAGCGTAAGGAGAGCTACGCCAAAATCATCAGGACAAGCACCTAGCGGTAATTTATCAAGTTCTTTGGCTGTGGACTTTAACTGGGGAGCTAATCTTCCCACAGCCTGATCAAATGTATAAGCTTGAGCCTTTCCAGGAACTCGCTTTGGTGCTTTAATATCATGGGTTAACAGTTCGCCTCGCCCAATCAAAAAGTTTGTCTGGCTCATACGCTTAGTCCTCTTCAGCAGGTTTATTATCTTTCAAATGCTTGCGAATCGTGTCTCTGCTTACTCCCGTGATATCTGAGATAGCGTGCTGAGAGAATCGCGTTTGTTTTGCCAACAATACAGAAAACTCAATTTTTTTCTGTCTATCTAAGTTTATAGCTCGTGTTTTTATAAAATCCTCTACCATATTGGCATCTGAGTCCGTTCCGAGTGCCAATGCACGCCTAAATCTTTGAACCGCGCGTTCAATATCACTGAATGATTCACCTTCGAATGCAAACGCAAGTACATCTGCCCAGCGGCTAAGCAAAGCATAATCCTGCCCTGCGAAATGTTTTATGGCTTCCTTAATTGATTTTTGATCAGGCAGTTCAAACTCAACCTTCAGATCAAATCGTCGCCACAATGCTGGGTCAATCAATTCTGGATGATTGGTTGCGGCTAATAGCAAACCTTCAGCTGGCCATTCATCTAGCTCTTGCAATATCACTGTCACTAATCTTTTCAGCTCACCTATATCAGAGTCATCGCTTCTGCGTTTGGCAATCGAGTCAATTTCATCTAGTAGCAAAATACATGGACTACTTTTAGCAAAATCCAATGCAGCCCTTATATTGCTTCCGCTACGTCCAAGTAGACTGCTCATTACTGCAGTAAGGTCAAGTACATACAATGGTAAATTCAATTGTGCAGCAAGCCATCTAGACGTCAGCGTCTTGCCTACACCTGGTTTACCGACAAAAATAGCAGACCGTGTAGGATCCAGTCCCAATGATGCTAATTTTGCAACTTGTTTTCGCTCTTGAATCAACTGCCCTAGAGTGTCTTCTAATTCAATAGACAGTAACGGATGTACATCATCAGGCTTGTCTTTAAATACCTTAAGTAAAGATAAGCGAGACTCATCATCTCTAGGCAATACCGTTTCTTTAGACGGTATCGTGGTCTTCCGTAATGCGGTGCTTTTTCTGGTAGGTTTAGATTTCAGATAAAGATTAATCTGCTCTACAAACTCCGGATCACCATCGCGATATTTTCGAACAAGTCTAGCAACGAATAATCTTACGTCGTCCGTTTGCTCTGCCAATGCCAGCCTGATTAACTGGACTAAATCATCTTTTATTTCTTTCATTTCGCCCATATAATATTTAAGTTATTGATAATAATCATATTTATTTTTATATAAATTGGACTATATTTATTTTCTCATGTTTAATATGTTTTGTGAAGCCCTGCTGGTAATTTTTTATAAAATTAAATCTTGAGACCAAAGACTACCGCTTAAAACTGATTGCGGAGTGTTGATGCCGAATGTGTGCGTATGGATCTGTCGTTGCCAGCGTATGCTTGCGTTGAGCTATACAACACGCGCCATGACAACACCATAAGGTGCAATCTACTCACGCCCATAAGTTGCAAGTTCCTTCTAAAATTTACGCGTAAGTTGCAACTAGCTATGTATAGGCTTTTCAGAAAAACCAGCATAGAGGAAAAAATAAAAAACAATTAATCATGGAGGCTTTGAAACGTGACCCAGAAGTGAGTCTCGCCCATCTATTCTAGCGGGGAGGACGCGGCAAGTAAGCATTGAAATATATAAGGATCTTCTGACAAGTACTGATTGTCATCAATTTTTACTCCAACCTCTACAAACCAATTTAAAGGAATATTGCCAAGGTAATACCACCATGTATCTGCCTTCCCTTTTAACTGTCCCGTCTGCAAAAGATGTAATCCGTTCAAAAGAGATTCCAGAGAATTCAGCCCAGTGCATGGAAAATGAGCAGCAACCTCCAGGAAGCAACGATACTTTCCCATCTGCGCGATGAATTAAACAAGGAACTGCATGTCGGAGTGATACTGCTGATGCACATGGCGCAGTAACGTGGGATTGGTCCGGAGAAGATTGTGCTGAACGAGCTTGATGTCGATAAGGGACGCCAATGGCAGGCAGAGATGAATGCACAGGCTATTTAAGGAAAGATTCTTTTTTGACTCGAACCTAAATCAAAGCGTATAGTCACAGCTGTTAAGAATACTTAATTATATTTTTAGGTATAACAAACCATGAAAAATTCCAAATCAGTAAAATTTGAATTAATCAGGAATCATGAGAAGAAGTCTGTGAGACAGGCTGCCTTTATCGAGTCCTCAAAAGGCATGTCTGTACAAGACGCAGTTAATAAAGCCAAATTATTTCAAAACTTCAATCGAGCCGATTTCAAAATAATTCGTATGGTTGGGTGAATTGACGGAAGAATTTGATTGGTTTCATTCTGAAGACATCCCCTTGTGTGTTGCCTTAGTCTGTTGACAGTAAGGCTGGGCAATAAACGTTCTTAAATATATTCATTATGGTCAATATCCAGAACATGCACCTATGGTTTCCTGGGCTATTGAATTTCAAATTCCTACTCGCCAAGCGCTAACTTTTAAACCTAGGCTTAATAGATGCTTGGAAACAATTTTAAATCATGCTACTTAAATAACACCCGATGGTGAAATTCACTGCTTCCAGGAATTTGACTTGTAAGTCAATAAGACAAAATATAGATAGTCCGTGAAAGCGATACATCTCTATAAACAACGCTATCATGAATGATGAGAACGTACTGAAAGAACGCCAGTCACTCTTGCTCTGTGGTTTGTTAAAACACCGCTATTTGTTGCCCCTCCTTTAGTACCATTTTACGGCTCAAAGACGTTTATTAAGTCAGTGGCAACCAAGACTTAGACGTTTAAGCAACCTCATCAAGAGTACCCACCAAATAAAAAAGAAAATAGCACCTAGAACAATTAGGTGAGAACGTAATGGTGGAACAAAACAAGCAAGAACTGGACCGATGATAAGCTCACCATGACCTGGCACAACAATGAAGCCAAGCCCAAATGCTAGAAAAATGGCTCTCAAGTGCAACTTTAACTTGGCAGATGAAATTGTTCTGGTGAAAGCCCAAGCACAGGTGAATAGAAGCACACCATATATGAAAAACTGAGGTTGCTCTATACGCATGTTGTGACGCCTAACGTTTGATGCAAGAGGCGCGCGGCAACATGCCTGACCGATAGGTTATGCCTAGATTGCGAAATGATAGACAAAGAACTGTTCATCGCGTTTCCAGCCAGCGGATTGATAAAGAGCTTGGGCAGTTTGATTAGTCGTTGCTGTTGATAGCGAGACACGAACAGCCCCCAATGAGTCAGCAAACTCAGTAGCAGCGGACATCAATTTTGAGGCAACGCCTTTCCTGCGAGCTTGCTCATGCACGAAAAGATCGTTGAGCACGAACACACGGGCAAGCGATACCGACGAAAAGCTTGGGTAGAGTTGGGTGAAGCCAACAGGTGTATTGCCTTCATGTGCAATGAACAGAACCGACTCACCGTGATTGAATCGATCAAGCAGAAACTCTCGTACGGCGGGAATGTCACTTGGACGACCATAGAACTGGCGATAGCCATCAAAGAGCGGAACAAGTGCCTCAACGTCAGACAGGACTGCTTGGCGTACGATAATATTGCTCATAATTCTCCATTAATGAGGGATAACGTGTTAGCTCAAGGGCGACGTGGTAGTCGCGGATTTCGCAAAGCGACCAATAATGCCGAGATGAGTAAAACCAAATCCGGCTGAATACTTGAGTCCATAACCAAGTGCGCGGTCAAAACCAATGTGTGCGCTCCAGATGATGCCCGCGCATGAAAGCGCAGGAGCAAGAAGAAGGAAACCAGTAACAAGGCAGGCAATTGCGCCAATATACGAATGTGCGGCGTTGTAGGTTACGGTACCAACCCGTAACCCTGCAAGATAGCCTAAAAACGAAATATCGGGAGTGAGGAAGAATAGCGCAAACGTACCCCATCCAAAACCTAGCTTATGGTAGAAGAGTGATGCTGCTATTAGCACACACAGCCCCTCAAGCCTAAGAACAGACCGAACAGCACCTGTAGTTTCACCTGACATGTAATTCCTTTATTTTTTTATTTAGTAGTGCCTAACAGCAATCAACAGACGCATGTATCTGGTTGATAATTTTAAAATGTTGCATTGACCAACTGAGCTAACAGGAGCAAAGCTGCAGCTTAGGTTTGAGAAGTAAACTTCAGCATTCGACCAAAGGCGGATTGTTAATTTCCAATAATGTCTAAACTTCAATTACAACTAATTCAGTGAATCTATATTTCTATATTAACAGTAGATTAGCAAGCATCTTTCAGGCAGTATAACTACTCTAGCCGTTACAATGAATCTCCTGTATCAAGGTCATATTTTTGGCTATTAAGCCATTCAGTTGGAGTAATTCCTAGTTTTCGGACAAAAGCCCTTGTTAATGCACTTGCGCTACCATACCCGACATCGTAAGCCACATGTTTCAACAATAGGCCGCGCTTAAGTAAACGTTGTGCCGTCATTACTCGCCAAGACACCAAATAATCAGAGGGTGTTTCACCAGTAACCTCACGGAATCTAACAGCGAAACGGGCCCTTGACATACCTGCCAGTCTCGCCATCGTATTCAAATCCCATTCACGGGCAGGGTCTTCGTGAATGACGTTTAATACCTTTGACAAGCGAGCATCTGCCAGTCCTGCCAATGCCCCTCCTTTAGTCAAGTTATGATCTAAACAATAACGTAACAACTGAATAATGATGACTTCACTTAACCTATCCAAAACACCCTGACGACCACAATGTTCTGAAAAAACCTCTTCAAATAAAGCATTCAGAACGGCATCCAAACTGGGGATTTCTGAAAGCTTAACAATCACGATATCAGGCAAAGAGTCCGAAATCGGATTATGACCACCGCCGCCGAATTGGATGGTTCCACAAACCACATCCGCACCATTATTCTCATTTGCCACCATGCGGTGCATGTTTGTTCTTGGCAGAAAGAGTAATGTTGGCTCATCAATGTGGACAGCTTCTTTTTTTAAACCAGTGATTTGAATTGATCCGCGTTTGATCAAGTGAAGGTGCCCATGCTCCTTGTCTTGCTGAAAATCGTGGATTCCACAGATGTTCCCTGTATAAAAAACACCAGCATGTAAAGAAAAGTGGGTCAGTAAAGTAGTGAGTCTATCCATGACAAAATGATACGAATAGTAATCAAAACGATACTTTAGATGATTGTTATGCTCATGTCAAAGCGTATAGTTCAGTTCGTCGAAAGCTATTGCCTGACAAGTGAACAAGTTGGCTTAATCGATCATTTTTAAAATTAAAGGAGAACAATCATGAATCTTTTCAGCAGTTTTACACGCCGTAACTACATTTCATTGGCAGCTATGGTAACTATTACCACTTTATCGGCTGGCGCATTCCCACAACTTGTATATGCCTATGATGAACAATCTACCAGCTCACTTAATGTGGATTCTAAAGGTGTTGCGCTCAAGGGGTATGATCCAGTTTCATATTTCTCATCAGGTGGGCCAGCTACAGGAAAGTCTGGATATACAGCCACGCATGATGGAGCCACTTACTGGTTCGCAAATGCAGAAAATCGCGACATATTCAAAGCTAACCCATCAAAATACTCCCCAGCTTATGGTGGCTTCTGCGCTATGGGTATCGCATTGGAAAAAAAACTTGACGTAAACCCACAGCTGTGGCGCATTGTAGATGGGAAGCTGTATCTCAATATACACAAGGAAGCTCAGGCTCGATGGCTGGAAGATACTAAAGGCAATATCAGTCAAGCGGATAAAATTTGGGCCAAGATCAAGGACAAGGCTCCAAAAACACTATAACACTTATCAAGCCACAATCAAGCAGACATTTTAAAACGTCGGCGCCTGTTAGACAGGCGCCACTTAAAGGATATTCAAATGACAAAAATAACGATGTATAGCGGACAAAGCTGTGGTTATTGCCATAGAGCTGAACAATTACTCAAGCTCAAGGGCGTAGATCACTTGGACAAAATACTTGTTGATACTGATCCAGAACAACTTGAGAAAATGATTGAAAGAACAGGACGTCGTACAGTACCTCAAATTTTCATAGGTTATGTCCACATCGGTGGATTTGATGATCTCGCCGCACTGGAAAAATCTGGAGAGCTGGATCTTATGCTGAAAGGATGATATTTGCTTAGCATCCTTCAATTGGATAACCATAAACAATTTGTTTTTAACCCTTTAGGAAATCACTCAAATGCACCAGATAAAAACATTGCCGCTTGTAACTTCCACTACTCTTGCGCTCACTTTAAGTGCTGCCATTACGCTTGCTATCACCCCGGTTGTAGCATATTCAGCTGACAGAGAAAAGTGTTACGGCGTAGCACTCAAGGGGAAAAATGATTGTGCTGCCGGTCCTGGCACTACTTGTGCCGGCACATCAAAGGCCGATTATCAAACCAATGCTTGGAAATATGTTCCTGCCGGGACTTGCAAAAAAATACCTTCGCCAACTTCCTCGACAGGATATGGGCAGCTCCAAGAATTCAAGAGCAAGAAGTCATAAGCAAGTACTTTATACAATTAAGGCAGCGAAGATATGCACTCTTCATCTCACATAGATCTCCATCCTATAGGTGCTTCTCTACCACTACGTGCCGGTATAGGTTTAAAGACCATGCATTTCTCACAGATTCTTGAAACTCTACCTGATGTCGGGTTTTTCGAAATACACGCCGAAAATTACATGGTTGATGGCGGCCCATATCATCATTACCTTACACGTATACGGGATCATTACCCATTATCAGTACATGGCGTCGCATTATCAATTGGAGGCGAGGATCAGTTAGATATGTCGCACCTCAATGCCCTTCGGCGCCTACTAGATCGCTATCAACCAGAATCTTTTTCTGAGCATCTTGCATGGTCTAGTCACAGCGACGTTTTTCTAAATGATCTGCTACCTCTTCCATATACAGCCAAGACTTTACAGCGGGTCTGTGACCACATTGACCAGACTCAGCATCATCTTAAGCGCAAGATGCTACTGGAAAACCCTGCCACCTATGTGGAGTTTGTAGAGTCATCAATGAGCGAGACTGAATTCATAGATGAGGTAGTAAATCGCACTGGATGCGGATTACTGCTGGACATCAATAATGTCTATGTATCTAGCATTAATCACGGCAGGGATCCTCATAATTACATTAAAGCACTGCCATTGAATCAAGTCGATGAGATTCATCTTGCAGGATATCATACGCAAGCTGATTCAAACGGAGCACTTTTGCTGATTGACCATCATGGTGCACCGATCTCAAATGCAGTATGGGAGTTATATGACTTTACACTCCGCCTTACCGGAAAGGTGGCAACCTTAATCGAACGAGATAACAATGTGCCTACCTTACATATGCTTGCTACAGAGGCTTTGATAGCCGATGTACATCTTCGCAATGCCCGGGGCGATGAAAGCACCCCTACTTTGCTGATGGAGCAAGCATCATGAGTTCACAAGAAATTTTTGCTCAAAACCTTCTCGCAAAAGATCCAATTCACCTGGAAGGCTTAAAAACATGGAATGGGTCCGACCCATTATTACGTTACGCAGTTTACCGTAACAACGTTATCGTATCCTTAATTGATGCTCTAGCAGATACTTTTCCTGTAACTCTGGCACTGGTAGGCGGAGACTTCTTTCGCGCAATGGCTAGAGCATTCATTCAGGAACATCCGCCCAAGTCGCGAGTTCTAGCATGGGTCGGGGAAGACTTCCCATACTTTATCTCAAAATTTCCTCACGCTTATAGCTTGCCATATCTGGCTGATGTAGCACAATTGGAAATGAATAGGATAAATGCATATCACGCGGCAGATGTGCCAACCTTGAAGATTAATGCATTTAACATTTTGATATCCAAGCCTCAAATACTGCCATCATTGAAACTGAAGCTGCATCCAAGCCTGTCCCTAATTCATTCCAGTCATGCTGTATTTTCGATTTGGGCAGCACATCACGGTAAGTTTGATTTTTCTTCAATCGACATCTGCGAGGCTGAAACTGCCTTAATTTTCCGTAACGGACTAAATGTAGAAACACTGCGTGTGACATCTGCTGAAGGTTATTTTATCCAGCATCTTTTATCATCAATGGGATCAATAGAATCAGCCACCAATCAAGCAACCCTCTATGACTCAATGTTTGACGTGTCCGGCATTGTAACCTTATTGATCGAAAAGCAACTCATCACTAAATACTTAGAAGAATGACAATGTCCATAAGTGCTCACAATAAATCAATCTCTGCCAAAGAGAAAGACACGGCTTGGTTGGAACAACTAAATTACTCATTTAGTCGACTATGTAAAAGTGTACCTGATGCTTTGATTGCCACAATCGCGCGATTCTCAATTGCCGCCGTGTTCTGGAAATCAGGACAAACAAAAATAGAAGGAATGTCCATTGATATTGTCAGTTGGAATTTCACTCTAGGATGGCCCAGACTGTCCGACTCAGTGATTCCTTTGTTTAAGGATGAATACAGTTTACCCATAATTCCAGCTGGGGTTGCGGCCCTTATGGCCGCCTGGGCAGAACATTTATTTCCTTTTTTTATAATAATTGGTCTGGCAACACGCATTTCATCTCTAATGTTGCTTGGCATGACACTTATCATCCAGATCTTTGTGTATCCAGATGCCTACCCAACCCATGGAGTATGGGCGGTCGCGTTGCTCTTCCTGATTGCTCACGGCCCAGGGAAACTTTCAATTGATTACTGGATATCCAAGTGATATGCATAATTGTTTCACAACAGCACTTTCAAAACACTTTAAATAAGGAGATCAACATGAATACTTCCACAGAAGCTCGTCCCCCATTCCCACCATTCACGCTCGAAACTGCGATCAAGAAAGTTCGTATGGCCGAAGATGGCTGGAATAGTCGTGATCCCAAGCGGGTTGCTCTAGCATATACGGTTGATAGTGTGTGGCGAAACCGAGCCGAGTTCCCACAGGGGCGAGATGTTATCGAGTCATTTTTGGCTCGAAAATGGGCACGTGAACTCGAATATCGCTTAATTAAGGAATTATGGGCTTTTGACGACAATAGGATTTCTGTCCGGTTTGCCTACGAATGGCGTGATGACTCAGGAAACTGGTTTCGCTCATACGGCAACGAGAATTGGGAATTCGACGATAAAGGGCTGATGCAAAAACGCTTTGCTAGTATCAACGATTTGCCGATTGCTGAAACAGACCGGAAATTTCACTGGCCTCTTGGCCGTCGCCCTGACGACCATCCAGGATTATCGGATCTCGGTTTATAACATATCAAGCCAGCGCGATTGATTTTAAAACATACTTAATTTACATATGGAGAAAGTAATGAAGATTTATGACCTAGAAAGTTTGCCTAACCCCCTGCGAGTGCGAATAGCTTTAGCCGAAAAAGGTATTACTGATTTGATTGATTTTATCTCGATTGATGTCTTAAACGGAGAACACCGTCACCCCGAATTCTTGGTAAAAAATCCCAGTGGCGCTGTCCCGGTGCTCGAACTTGATGATGGCACCTATATTTCAGAGTGTACGGCAATTACTGAATATCTAGATCACACCTTTTCTGGTATATCGCTAACGGGTAAATCACCTCAAAATCGCGCAATGATTCATATGATGCAAAGACGTGCTGAGCAATATTTATTAGATGCAGCTGTTGGTTATTTTCATCATGCTACAGATGGTCTTGGCCCGAAACTAGAGACTGTCCAAATCAAGGCATGGGGCGAGCAACAACGGGTACGCGCATTAGAAGGCATGCGTTATTTCGATGCGGTACTTTCGAATAATCTTTATGTGGCTGGAGATAATTTTTCAATGGCAGACATCACAGTATTTGCTGGTCTTGCATTTGCTGATTCTGTAAATCTTGAGATTTCCAGCGAACTGGAGAACCTGATTATCTGGCGCAATCGCATTGCAAAACGTCCAAGCATTTCTGGTCTATAAATTACTCTTAGATACGGTAGTTCTGTCTTTATAAAAAATATTAAAGAAAAAAAATGTTAATTAACGCTGATTTTAATCAACGCGTTGTGGTTCATGATGCAGATATGTTATGGAGATCATCACCAATAACCGGTATCCGTAGAAAAATGTACGATCGAATAGGATATGAAGTAGCTCGTGCAACTACACTGGTAGAATATGCCTCTGGCAGTAAGTTTCCAGCACATACGCATACAGGAGGTGAAGAGTTCATTGTTCTCGAAGGCGTGTTTCAGGACGAGCACGGTGACTTTCCCGCTGGGTCGTATGTACGGAATCCACCGCAATCCACACACACACCTAGCTCTCAAACTGGATGTCTTATATTTGTGAAACTATGGCAATTTGACATTCATAATCGCACTCATTTACGGTTGGATATGAACAGTTTGGATCCCGTGCATTCTCCTGACCGCTCAGGGGTTTCAATTACCCCCCTTTATAGTGATGCTCAGGAAAATGTTCACTTGGAAATATGGCAGCCAGGTGCTCAAGTTACAATAAATGCTTCAGGAGGTGCAGAGCTGTTAGTATTAGATGGTGGTTTTGAGCTTGAAGGAAAAGACTTCCACTATCTGTCATGGTTACGTACCCCTGTTGAAAGTTCTATCAATTTAATTGCCGGCGCAAGCGGCGCACGCGTTTGGATTAAAACAGGCCATTTAAAATTCATATATGCACCTGAGCAGGTAAACATATAAATATAGATCATTTGATGCTAAATCCTACCCTTACTTGGATAATCAAAAATCTCTTTTCTAATAGACTGTTTTTAGCATTCCTTCTTTGCCTGATGGTAAACGATGGAATAGGCTTAATTTTATGAGGTCTCAAGCAAATGCAATATGTACTTTTTATTTACCACTAGTCTTTTATGAGGTGTAACTAGTCACTTATGCGGTGTCGCACACTAGGGTTATTGGATCTCGGCTTATAACGAAATATGTTAGGCATTTCGGGGTTGACTTCCAGAAACTTATCTGTAACGATGCATACTATGAATACAAGCTGTTCGCGCCAATCTTTTCGAATTATTTCCATCATTCCTAGGAATGGTGGGTTTTGACGCGTCAGTAGTTTTTCAAACCCGCCCAAGAGGCGGGTTTTTATTGTCAGCTTCTTGGGCTTTAGCTAAAGCCATAGGAGGCAACATGAAAAAAGTAGCAATATTTGGTAATGCGGGAGGAGGCAAATCTACGCTGGCTGAGCAATTGGCCGAAGCCACAAGCCTTCCCCTATACTCTCTGGACAAAATAAAATACCAGGCAGGGGGCGGAGAAGTTCCACATGCTGAATATCTCAACATCCATTCTGGTCTCTTAATGCAAGAGGAATGGATCATTGATGGATTTGGTTGCATCTCATCAGCATGGGAACGTTTCTCTGTTGCAGATACGCTAATTTTTATTGATCTACCGTTATTAACACATGGCATGTGGGTGACAAAGCGGCTGCTAAAAGGTTTATTTGTAAATCCCGAAGGTTGGCCTGATAACAGCCCAATATTCAAGGGGACACTTAATAGTTACCGGGTTCTTTGGCAGTGCCATAGAAAACTGACTCCCGCATACCGACAACTTGTTTCCGACTCTATGAAATCAAAGAAAGTTCTTCACTTGAAGTCGCCACGCGCCATTAGGGAGTTTCTAAATGGCATTCGGTCTGAAAAATAGTCATCACATAGACATGCCTAACAGTCGCGTAAATTCGGACTGCCCAAAGCTGCGCCGCTTCGCTCTGCAACTTTGAGCAGCCGGTTATGGGAAGCGTTAGGCACTCAAAAAAGGAACGGCAATGCACCCGATAGAACTTCTGATCAACAAGGCGGATACCGCGATAAACCAAGAAGATTTCTCGACTTTGATCGACATCTATTCCGATGATGCTGTCCTTGTAGTTAAGCCGGGAATGAATGCTGTGGGAAAAGAACAGATCAAGAAAGCATTCGAAGCAATTGCGGCTCACTTCGAACACAGTCTGGATGTTGAGCAAGCTGGGATGGTAATCCTGGAAACTGGAGATACTGTGTTGGTGCTGGCCAAGACAGTTGTCTCAGCAAAGAATCTCCCGGCTACAGAACGCAAGGCCACCTATGTTTTCAAAAAAGGCAACGACAATCGGTGGATGTGCGTGATTGATAATTCCTATGGTCACGATCTCCTTGAAGCAAATGCCTAACCACGCCATCAACTCGGACGCGCAAAAGCTACGCTACGCTCCGCATTTGCGCGCCGGTTATGGCAAACGTTAGCGTGAATAAAACATAGGTGAAACAATTTTCGTTGTTTTAAATTGAGCTTGTAAGATTCACCAGCCAGCTTGGAGATATGCTTAATATCGTGGATTCAAATTCTTTATCAACACCAGTAAGGATCAATAAACCCATAATAAACAAAACTCCTCCAAGCAAGCTTTTACCTGCTTTACCCGCAGTTAATAGTTTATCCCTGAATTTCATCATTGCCTGGCGAGACAACATACCAAGCAATATAAGTGGTATACCTGCTCCAAGTCCAAATAAAGCCATCATTAGTGAAACATGCGCCAGATCTTTACCTTGACTGGCAAGGGTAATAGTGGCTCCCAGTGTCGGCCCGACGCAAGGACTCCAAGCTACACCTAATAGCACCCCCAGAGAAAACTGCCCTCCAAGAGTGTCACCTGAAATACGGCTCATCAATATCTGACCAGAACTTCCAAATCTAGATGCAAATGCCGCAAACTTTTCCTGCATTGCTGGCAAAATAAGCACTGCACCAAACCCTATTAATAGAATTGCTGCTACATTTCTGAAAATCTCTTGATCAAGGCCAATAGCGGCCCCTATGCTAAAGATTAATACTCCTACCAAAGTAAATGACAAAGCCAACCCAGTTGCCAGAGCGTGTGGACCAAAACGATGTGTCATTAATGCTGAACCAACTAGAATCGGCACTAACGGCAGTACACAAGGGGATAAAGTGGACAATGTGCCTGCCGCCAGACTCAACCCATAAGTGCCAATATCTGCAAACATGAGAACTCCTAAATTGCTTTTTTCAGAAGATTCTCAATACTGTCACTTGAAGTGTCTCCAAGGCTTCGCCCTACTTCCTTACCATTTTTAAACACAATCAACGTACTTTGCATTGGGACGTGTAGCGTTCTAAGGACATCCTTTTGCTTATCAAAATCTACCTTTAGAGAAGTTATTCTCTTATATGGAGACTGTTTGAGCAAGGCACTGGTGATCGGTCCTTGTTTCTGGCAAGTAGAACACCAATCGGCTTGTACCTCTACAAGCATAGGCCTTCCCTCTTTAATTAGATTGTCGAAGGTTGCTTGCGTATATGGCTCTGAGTAAGCATTGCTGACAATCAATAAAGCTACAATTGAGAGAGAAAATTTAATAAATTTCATGATGCAACTCACTTTCTTCCAGATTTCCAGATAATTAGACGTTTCCAGACGATTAGACGTTTTAATTACTGATTACTTACAACAGCATTTCTGGTTAGATTCAATAGTGCATGCAGTATTTGCAGAACATGCATGTTCGACTTTGTCACCAACTTCATCATGTATATTGTTTATTGCACTACGCATCATCATAGGAAACATGAGCGATGACAAATGACGCATTACCAATCCACTCCAGTTGAAGTAGTGGCGCCACGTTAGGATGCTGCCCCCATTGTGATCAGGTTCAATCAGCATCACAGAAATATGATCTTCAGTTGGCATCATTATTTTTGATTTTGCTACTACCCTAAAAGCATAACCATAAGGAGGATTCCACCACACAATGGTTTCGTCAATTCCACCCATGCCACGCAGTGTGCAATGGCGAACGGAACCGACTCCGCACTCTTCATCGCCTTCTCTTGCATGGTGCTCCATGGACACTGCCTTCATGAGTGGAACCCAATTCACAACGGCGTGGTGATCAGAAACCGCATCGAAAAGTAAATCTGGCGCTACATTAAAGTTGGATATTAGTTCTAAGCGCAATGGTGCGTTTGAATATTTTTCAATATTAAATTTGTTTGGATTGTCCATTCTTTTTTCCTAGATAACACGCCATTCGCGTACTTTAAAAATATCATCAAGCTTCGTATCGAAGAGATGATTAGCATAGTTGCTTAAAATATTCATGCCGATTACTTGCAAGATATTCAGAATATCTACTTCCTTGTAACCAACTCCAAAAAAACTAGCGACATCTTCCTCACTAGGGCGTCCGTGTTTATCAAGCAATTTTTCTGTAAAAATGCTCAACTCTTGTAACTTGGTATCAGGTATTTCACTCCTGTTACGAATTGCGTCTGTCACCTCAACCGGCACATTTGATATCACCTCTGCTGAGAAACTATGAGAAGAAACGGAATAATGACAGCTATTTTTACGACTGATAGTAAGAAAAATAACTTCCTGTTCTATAGGGGTAAAACTAGAGACTTGACGAAAAAGGCCATAGGAATACAGATAACTTTCTAATAAAATAGGAGAGTTAGCCATAACCGCATACATGTTTGGGATGAAACCAAGCTGTTCCTGTATGCACTCCAATGCTATGCGAGCGCGTGGTGTGGCATCATTGATAGTTCGTGGCGCAAGTGTTAATTTATACTCAGGTGACATGATTTACTCCCAAAACTAAGCTGATTTAAACTTATGCTTCATTACGTAATTGCATAACGGATATAACCTATAGTTCTCAATGTCATATTATCAATACTGATCCAAGCAACCTCTGGATTCCCTCCCCTTGTTAATTCCGTATCCATAAATAATTAATATTTCATTTATTTAATGCAGTAAAAAAATAATAAACATTTATTTATAGAATAAAAATGATAAATAGTGCATTATTTATGTTTATTAGTACTTTAATTGTTTTATGGACGCACTAACCGACATACTAAACTCCTTACATCTTAATGGTGGGGTATATTTCCGATGTGAGCTCTCTGGTCCCTGGGGCATGGATATTGGTCAAACGCCAGTAGCGGAGTTTCATGTGATTACACGAGGCACTTGTTGGGTTAACGTCGAAGGTGAAGATGCCCCTGTTTGTTTGAATGCAGGAGATCTCGTATTTTTCCCGCATGGTCATGCACATCTATTGCAAGATTCACTGACAACCAAGGCGATTCCTCCAGCTGATATGATTGGCAGCCAACCCATTGAGAACTATGGCCCTGTAATTTACGGTAGCGGTAACAATCCTGCTAATATTCTTTGTGGATATTTTGATTTTGACCGCACGGTGCAATCACCACTGCTAGAAGCATTGCCCCCATTTATTCATCTTAAGGGAACAGATGCAACAGAGTTCTCCTGGCTGCAAACAACGATTAATTTTATTAGTCATGAAATTCGAAATGTCCGTCCGGGTACAGTTGCGGTAGTAAACAGATTAGTAGAGGTGTTGTTCACTCAAATAATTCGTGCCTATATCGCACAAACAGAAACACCACTAGGATTTTTGGGGGCTATTGCACATCCAAAGTTGGGATTGGCTTTAAATGCTATGCATCAACATCCAGAACATTTTTGGTCAGTAGATTCGCTAGCTGAACAAGCTGGCATGTCACGTACTGCCTTCGCACAACGTTTTCAAACGGTATCGAAACAGACCCCTATGCATTATCTAACCATGTGGCGCATGCAAAAAGCCAAGGAGATGCTTTCATCAAGCAATATGTCTATGATGGCGATTGCTGAAAAAGTCGGTTATCAATCAGAAGCTTCGTTTGGTAAAGCATTTAAAAACTGTATAGGGATATCCCCAGGAGCTTGTCGTCGAAAGAAATCTTAGCCAACAAACAAAAACAGTTGTGATAATATTTACTCATGACTAAATCTGAACTCATCTCATTACTAGCCAAAAAGTTCCCACAACTAACATATCTGGACACGTCATTATCAATCCAAGCGTTACTAGACAATATGACTCATGCGTTAGCAAATAATCGACGTATCGAGATTAGAGGTTTTGGAATCTTCAACGTGAACATCAGATCACCAAGGCTTGCACGTAATCCAAAAACTGGTGAGAAGGTTCTGATAGCAGAAAAGCGCGTAGCACACTTCAAGCCTGGTCTCAATTTAAAGAAACGAGTGAATTAACAAACATCATCATTCTTTTAACTTCTATCCTTGCTCTAATATTTATTAGGCCATCCACTGGCTCCACTGCTCCTGACTACCAAGTAGTTTAAGCAGACTATCATTCCTGTAAGTAATTTCAGGCTGAACTGACTAATTGTTGAAAATGTCCAACTTTCAAGAATTGGAACCATCATGAATAGACGTCAGTTTTTTTCTAATGCAGCCGGCTTATGGTTGGTCTTTACTCTTCCAATTTCTGCTAAGGAAATTGCAGTCATAACACCTCTCACAAAATCTAAATCTGAGTGGAAAGCTATATTGCCAACAGATAATTATAATGTGCTATTTGAAGAAGGTACTGAACGCGCTGGCAGCAGTCCCCTCAATGATGAAAAACGTGACGGCACTTTCATTTGTGCAGCATGTTTCTTGCCGCTATTCAAATCTTCCAAAAAATTTGACAGTGGAACTGGTTGGCCCAGTTTTTGGGATACATTACCGGGAGCAGTTAGTACAAAACGTGACTACAAACTAGTATGGCCACGACTTGAATACCACTGCATCCGTTGTGGAGGACATCAAGGACATGTTTTTAATGACGGCCCAGCACCTACAGGCTTACGCTATTGCAACAATGGACTAGCGCTGCAGTTTGTTCCAAAAACCAATCCCTTACCCGCACTTCGGTCATAAAGGAGATAGTAATGAAGAGGATACTATTGTTTAGTTATGGTTTTATCAGTCTCACATTTGCTATTAACTGCATTGCTGAGAGTGCTAGGTTAACTACCGAAACAACTTCACCACAACTGGCAACTGCTATTTTCGCAGGTGGCTGTTTCTGGTGCATGGAAGCAGACTTCGAAAAACTAGCTGGTGTAGCAAAGGCTGAGTCTGGCTATATAGGCGGCCAACTCAAAAATCCGACATACGAGCAAGTCAGCCACGACAATACGGGGCATGTCGAATCTGTACGGGTTACTTATAATCCCAAACAGATTAGTTATGAAATGCTGTTAGATTATTTCTGGCATCACATTGATCCAACAGTTAAGGATCAACAGTTCTGTGATGTTGGTAATCAATACCGTAGCGTTATTTTTTATCATGATGAGTCACAGAAAAAAACCGCTGAATTGAGCAAGACTGAACTTGAACGAAAAGGGAAATTCACCCATATCTATACAGAAATCGTTCCTGAAAATACATTTTATTTAGCCGAGGAATACCATCAAGATTATTATAAGAAAAACCCAATTCGCTACAAATATTACAGGCATAGCTGTGGACGCGATGCACGGGTAAACAAAGTTTGGGGAACTTTGCATTGAGCAAAACCCTTTAGTTCAAGTAAGATAAATTAAATTGAGAAAATTACTATATTGTTCGTTACTTCTCCTACCCATTATTGCTTATACAGATGAGGGACGAGTTGATGTAGCTCGCTTTTCGCAAAGTGAACTATATGGCTGGCAGACTAAAATTTTTTCTGGTCAAACTCATTACTCATTTGTAAATTCTAATGGATATACCGTATTACAAGCGAACAGCACTAAATCTGCATCTGGACTATTTAGAAATGTGAGCATAAATCTAAGTAAAACACCTATTCTCCATTGGTCTTGGAAAGTTGATAATGTACTGAAAAATGTAGATGAACTCTCCAAAGCTGGTGATGACTACCCTGCCCGCGTCTATGTGGTATTTTCCGGAGGGGCGGCCTTTTGGCATACTCGTGCCATTAATTATGTATGGTCAAATAATCGGCCTATAAAAAGTAATTGGCCTAACGCATATACAAAAAATGCACATATGATTGCTGTGCAATCGGGTGGAGAACAGCTTGGAAAATGGGTGGAAGAACAACGCGACGTGATTGCCGATTACCGTCGAATCTATGGTGAAGAGCCCGGAAATGTTGATGCAGTAGCCATTATGACTGATTCTGATGATTCAAAGTCAAAGACCGCTGCATGGTATGGTGATATCTGGTTTAGTGAAAAATAAAGAACTTTTTGTTTTTAGGGTTTATATTAATTTCACTATTATGATCACCTGTTATTTACGACATTGCTGAAAAAACTGTTGCTGCTCGAATTCCATTTGCTTTTCAAAAGTCTGCATAGCACTTGTTAAACGCTGAATAACTAGAGCCCCCTCGACTATTATTAAAAATCGTTCTGACCATGCTTCTGCATTTTGTTGACTCATGCCTACTTCTTTGCCTAATTTATTCAAAGCCGCCAGCCATGCGTTGTAGTCGTTATTCTGTAAAGCTTTTATTTCCGCATTGGCTTTACCAAGATTCAGCACATTTAAAAGACAATTTTTCCTTCCATCTTCATAAAATGTCTTGATAGTAGAAATCATATTGCTAAATCGCGTCTCCGGCATCTCTTTACTATCCAATAGTGGCTCAAACACGTGTTTATGTAGCTGTGAACTGACATAATTTACAACAGCTTTAGCCATATCCGCCTTACCCGCTGGAAAGCGATGATATAGGCTAGATTTTTGTAGTCCTGTCACTTCTGATAATAGGGAAATCGTTGTACCTTCGTAGCCGTGACTCCTGAATATCTCAAATAGTGCTTCTATTAGAGAGTCGTTATCAATTATTTGCTGCGCCATAAAATATTCCCTTAAAAATATATTTGACATCATACCGAACGTTCGTTATATTGTCATTGTACCGAACGTTCGGTACAAGATGCAAATTAAATTTAAAGGAGAATATTATGAACAAAACAGCAATCGTTATCTTTTCAGATCCAAACAATGGTGAAGAGGCGTTTGGCCGTGCTTTTAATGGTTTAGCAGCAGCCTATGAAATTAAACAAGCAGGTGGTGAAGTTTCCGTTACCTTTCAAGGTGCTGGCACACGTTGGCCAGCCCTAATTACGAAAGCAGATCACCCATTGAATGGATTGTATGAACTCGTAAAAGGAAGTATTGCAGGCGTGTCATGTGGTTGTGCTGATGCATTTGGCGCAGCTGAAGGGGCAAAAGCTTGCGGTATGAACATAATTAGCGAAGTCCCTATTCCAGGAACAACAGGTGTGGCAAGTTTTGCAAAATTATTAAAGTTTGGCTCAAATGTTTTGACGTTTTAATCGAAATCATTCAAAAGGCTGGCAGCTGTTTTGCTGCCAGCGCTTGATATGAAATCTAGTTAATACTTAGAGTCAGCATAATGTTGTGTGAATTTTGTTTTATGCAGAAAAATATTCTTGCAGGTAAAGCCTATATTAAATTGCAGCCTAAAACATCATGAAAAATGACGACATCAAGAAGTTGCTGAATAGTTATGATTTATTCAGCGAATTGAACAATGATCAGATAGACCTACTAACAAGGTGCAGTAGGACACTTTACCTAGCAAAAGATAGCTATGTTTTTAATCTTGGAGATTCGCCACAAGGACTATATCTGTTAATGGCAGGACAACTCAAGGTTGGAGTGGCTTCAACTCAAGGAGTAGAAAAGGTAATTAGTATAGTAACACCTGGCGAGAGTTTTGGAGAAACCGGTTTATTTCTCAATAAGAGATTACCATTTTATGCGAGGTCAATAATTGAATCGCAAGTACTGCTTATACCTGAATACATCGTACATTCGCTATTAAACAATTATGCAAGTATCGCTAGAAAGATGCATGAAAGATTGTCGTCCAGCTTGCATCATATGATCCATAGCGTCGAAGTTCTATCACAGCAAAATGCTATTGGACGTTTTGTCGTTTACTTACTCCAAATAAGCACTAATGCAACTGATGCCAAGAGTTTCATGTTGCCAACAAGAAAAAGTAACATTGCCTCGATTCTTAATATAACACCTGAGACTTTGTCTCGTAGCATTAGCACATTACAAAAAATTGGGCTAATTGAAATTAAAGGTGGACATATCACCATTTTAGATACTGTCAAACTACGTAATTTTTTGAAGCATAAGCAGAGTGAGTCTGATATTGGAAACTTGGGCTTCGAGCAGGCTCAAGCTAACTTCAAACTTCCCAAGCTTGCATCCCAGACCAATCAAGCCGACGTCGCCGCCTGAAAAACATATCACGTTTAGGAGAAAAATATGCCGAATGCATTTGCCACAATTAGTTTTACAGATAGCGTCAAAGCCGCTCAAACTCGCTATGGCAGCCGAGATAATAATCGTGGGTTCGAGCTGTCTGACGACCCACGTAATGAACTTGGTGAACTAGAAGCAGATTTCATCAATTCTCGCGATAGTTTTTACATGGCAACTATTTCGGAAAACGCTTGGCCATATGTTCAACATCGTGGAGGTCCAATAGGATTTTTACGAATATTGGATGCTCGTACGATTGGTTTTGCCGATTTTAAGGGTAACAGGCAATATATCAGTGTAGGTAACTTGACAGCAAACCCACGTGTTTCATTAATCCTAATGGATTACCCTAACCGTCGTCGTTTAAAAATATGGGGAACCACACGAATCATTCATGAAGCAGATGAACCAGACTTAATTGCCCGTTTAGTTATCCCTGGTTATAGTGCACAGGTCGAGCGTGGAATGGTGATTCAAGTTGAGGCTATTGAATGGAACTGCCCACAGCACATTACAGAAAGATTTTCTGAAGCTGAAGTTGATCTAGCGTTAAAACCTTTGATGGATCAGAACAGGCAACTGCGTGAGCAACTGCAGTTACAATCTCCAATAATAGACAAGAATAACTTTAAAGAGCCACTTGGCAATGGTCCATTACCACTTGTTATTTCTGGCATAAGACAGCTTACAACTCGCGTTCGAGCTTATGAATTGAGACACCTTGAAGGTGAAGACCTACCAGTTATTAGTGCCGGTGCGCATTTGGCTGTCCCGGTAATATTGGAAAATGATGTATTGAACTCAAGAAATTATTCAATTAGCTCTAGCCCTACAAAACAAAAAAGTTATGAAATTGCAGTTTTGTTAGATAAAAATGGAACAGGTGGATCAGCCTTTATTCACACACAATATTTTGTAGGGATGCAGATTAACTGTGCTATGCCACGGAATGATTTTGTTTTGCATGAAGATAGCCGATCAGTTGTACTAATCGCTGGAGGTATTGGCATTACACCTATCAAAGCGATGGCAAGTACCCTAAAAAAAGAAGGACGTATTTTCCAATTGCACTATGTTGGTACAAATATTAAGGACATGGCTTATGTCGAAGATCTTCAAAGTGAATTTGGCGAGCAACTTAATGTATATACTTCTAGTCAAGGCGGCCTAAGTCTAGAGAAGCTAATGAGTAATGTTACTGAAGAGGCAGTATTTTATGTTTGCGGCCCACAACGACTGATTGATGGAATGCAACAAAAAGCAATTAAATTTGGAATATCTGACACTCGCATCCACTTCGAACGTTTTTATAACCCAGAAATTAGTAACCCGCAAAGTATTGAAATTGAACTACGCCGTTCTGGTAAAACATTGATCGTAGATCCTGATAAAACCATCTTGAGTGTCATTGAAGAATCCGGGGTAAGGATACTATCAGATTGCAAAGTTGGGAACTGTGGCACTTGCGCTGTTAAGGTGCTGGAAGGCTCACCACAACACCATGATACCGCGCTCACTGAACGTCAGCGTACGGAAGGGAAATTGATGTGTGCCTGTGTTTCACGGGCTAACTCATCAAAACTGGTGCTTGATCTATAAGTACTCATTAAGTAAAAAAAATTGGTTAGCTACAGAAATTCTAAGTATTGCTGATGTCGCACTCTATATCGTCCTGGTGTATGAGACAACAGTAGACATCTCTAGCTATCCATTTGTTTTAGATTAAAGAAGTAGTTTTCGCCGTGTAAACAGCTGCACCTAGCAGAGCAGTTTTTGGCTCAAGTATCAACTTCACAGGGATGTTCGTCATCATTTCAGAAAAACGTCCTTTATTACTGAACGATCGTATAAAATCACCCTTACTTAAATTTTGTGCGAGCTTTGGCGCGATACCTCCTCCAATATACAAGCCGCCAGTGGCCAGTGCTTTTAGTGCAAGGTTGCCGGCCGCGGCACCATAGTTACACAAAAATATATCCAAGGCTGCTGCACAACGTGGCGATTCACCGGTTTGTGCAAACTGCGCAATAACTGCAGCAGGATCAGTTGAATTAAAAATAGAAGATGAGACAAGTGCTGATTCTGAATAACGTCCAGTATGCAATAAAAAATCGTAACTATTAACAATGCCGGAACCTGAGACCACTCGCTCCCAACTTGCATGACCAAAACGTGACCAGAGATAGCGTAGCAATTCAACTTCAGTTTCATTATTGGGGGCATAATCTACGTGGCCCCCTTCTGAGGCTGAAACTTGATAGGTGCCCTGCCTGTCACGAAACAAGATAGCTTCACCCAATCCAGTGCCCGCTGCAATTAGTGCGAGGTTGCCATGAACATCCGGCAACCCTGGATTAATGACCAGCAACTGGTCAGGAGTTAGAGTTGTTATGCCATGCGCTGTTGCTTCCAAATCATTGATTAGCACGACTCGCTCAATGCTTAAAGCCATGCGAATTTCTCGTTCATCAATTTCCCACGCCAAATTAGGCATCCAGCTATACCCATTGCGCACAGCCCCTGCTACCGCAAGGCAAGCCGATTGTACCGGGATGTTTGCTTTCAACATAAAATCACGCAACATATTAATAAAACCACTTTGTTCGCGATTCAGAAAATGCATGCCAAATAAAGGCTCTGGTAGCTGAGAAACTGTTAGCTGCTCAGTATCAAAAATAGCCAATTCTGTTTTAGTGCCACCAATGTCACCAGTAAGTATTTTCACAAAAGAACTCTGTATGGGAATAGTCTCGTTATTAGACGAAACACTACTGTGTTTCATACATCATATAAGTGATAATGTTAATTGACTAAAGTCTTCATTGATTCCTAACATAACCATCCACCACATCAGGCGATAAGCCCAAGCCCGCTGTTTGCCTTGTTACTCGAAATGGCAAGATAAGCAACTGCCACAAACCAAGACGGGATTGCTCGCGAATATAAGGCAGCCCTAGCGCTACTTTTTCATGTCCTTGTCGTGGTGGTGGATGATGTGCTGTGCCACACAATCTATCCCAAACAGATAAGAAAAATCCGAAATTTGTATCCATCTCATCTCTTGCAGTGGAATGATGCACACGGTGCATATTGGGTGTACATATTAGCAGGCGTAGTATCCAGTCTAATTTGTCAGGGTAGCGAATGTTAGCGTGAGTAAATACTGCAGCACCATTGAGTGTTGCTTCGAACGCTACCACGACCCAAGGATCAGCTCCTAAAGCAGCAACAATTACAGATTTATATACAATCGAAATGATGATTTCAATTGGATGAAATCTCAGGCCGCTACTGGCATCAATATCTAAATCGGCATGATGCACACTGTGTAGCCGCCAGAAAATAGGTAAGGCATGAGACATCACATGCTGTAAATATATAGCGAAATCCAGAATCAAAAACGCAATTAACGCCTCTACCCAGAAAGGTAAATTTAGAACACTCATGACCCCCCATTCATGATCTTGCGCATACACTGCTGTAAGGTATGCTGCAGCACCCAGGGTAAACCGCTGCACTAAAATATTAATACCTACCAAGCTAAAATTAATGAACCAACGCCCTACCCTAGCTTGCGTTGGGGGTCGCTTGGGGAAAAGTGACTCCAACATTGCCGCAAGCAAATAGACGCCAAAAAAAATACCAAACCGTAAATACGCTTCCACAGATAACAACCTCTATTATTTAAAACTAACTGTCAAAAAAATAACATCAAATACTATAAGCCTTAAAACAATCAATGCAAAATGAATTCATCTGCACAAAAAAACGACCGTCTACGTAAAAAAGTTTGTAAGTAACTTGCTATATGAACGTCTAATTCTCAATACAACTTTGCTTGGTCTTTGATAATCCACGTAATTTTAAGATTAAAAAATAATATGACACAACCAACATTAGTTATCCTCTGCAAGCGACCACTACTTGGCAATGGTAAGCAGCGCCTTGCGGCCAAAGTCGGACAAGAAATAGCATGGCAGATTGCAGAAGCTTTACTTACCTGTGCACTAGAAGATGTAATGGCATGGCCTGGAGCAGTGGTCATATCGCCTGCACATGTCAAAGACAATGAGTGGGCGGAGAGTCTTACAAAACAAAAACATGCTGGGAAAATTCCCGCCACTGTAAAAGTATTGCCACAGACTGACGGCAACCTTGGTCAACGCCTGAATGCTCTTGACCAAACATTGCGTAACAATGGCTTTAATCATCTAATTTATATTGGGAGCGACGCCCCAGATATTAGTCTGATTGATTTTTATGCTATATCGAGGGCATTTTTAAATTTTGACACAGTACTTAAACCCACTTCGGACGGCGGGGTTTCAATCATGGCGAGCCGTAAACCATGGCCCGACCTTACTCATTTGCCATGGAGCACATCACATCTAGGTGAGAGCTTATCTTTGCTTTGCATGCAGAATGGGCATTATGTATCAAGTTTACAAGAAGGTTTTGACGTAGATGAATATGAGGATTTGCCTCATTTAGTGACAAAACTCGCGCATGACCAGCGGCCTGCCAGACGTGCACTTCTAGCATTGGTACGCCAAATTCTACAGATTAAATCCTCCAAACAAAAAGTAATGATGCAAAGCGAAAATCATTATGTCTAGTTTGAGCATAATTATCCCCTGCTATAACGACGAACAGAAGTTAGCACAACTTTTATCCCAGATTCAGCTTTTACCACGTGTGCCACGTGAAGTGATTGTGGTTGATGGTACTGCTAGCCAGAGCTGTAAAAAGCTTTGCCGCCAATACAACGTAAATTGGCTGGCGAGTGAGCCGTGTAGAGGTAAGCAATTACTGGCTGGTGCAGCAATGGCACAGGGCGACGTGTTGTGGTTTTTACATGCTGATGCTCGATTATCCAAAGACCCCATTACTGCGATAGAGTTTGAACTAGGCCGTGGCTCAATAGGAGGTTACTTTAAGTTTAAATTTGATACTCCACGTGCCTGGCCTGCATTTTTTCTGGAACCTGCTATCGCACTACGTTGCCGCTTCGGCATTCCTTATGGTGATCAAGGTTTATTTATGATCAGACAAGCTTATATTGAAACTGGCGGCCATGCACCTTGGCCCTTGTTTGAAGAAGTTCCGTTGGTAACAAATTTACGGCAATTGGGTTATTTCATTGCTTTGAATGAACCCATATTTGTTGACCCACGACGCTGGCAACATGATGGCTGGTGGCGGCGTACTTTTAAAAACCGCAAGTTAGCACTGGCATTTTCACGCGGGCAGGCTCCACACGAATTAGCGGCAGATTACCGCAGTCAAATCACCAATTTTAATTAGAGAAATAACGAGGCATAAAATGCAAGAAACCACATTTAAAAATGAGCAAAATGTTATACAAGATAGTGTGCGCCAATATTATGGCGCAACACTGTCAGGTACTGTCGATTTACAGACTAATGCCTGTTGTACTGATGCTGGCTTGCCAAACTATGTAAAGCCTATTCTTTCACAAGTGCATGACGAAGTGCTGACGCGCTACTATGGTTGCGGGTTAGTATTACCGGAACTGCTGGATGGTCTAACCGTGCTGGATTTAGGTTGCGGTGCAGGACGTGATGTTTATGTACTTTCTAAACTGGTCGGTGAGCGTGGACATGTGATTGGTGTAGACATGACCGAAGAGCAACTAGCCATAGCACGTCAACATCAGGAGCATCACCGCCAAGCATTTGGTCATGCTGAAAGCAATGTGCTTTTTTTACATGGCTATATCGAACGATTGCATGAGTTAGAACTGGCAAACAATAGCGTAGATATTATTGTGTCTAATTGCGTCATCAATTTGGCAGTAGATAAAGCAGCTGTATTACGCGAGGCATTTCGTGTACTAAAACCTGGTGGTGAATTATATTTCTCGGATGTATACGCTGACAGGCGTATACCCAAAGCACTTACGCACGACCCAGTCTTATATGGCGAATGCTTGAGTGGGGCGCTGTATTGGAATGATTTTCACAATCTGGCTAAAGCACATGGTTTTGGTGACCCGCGTCTAGTAGTTGACCGTCCGATTACAATCGGCAATCAAGAGCTGGCAGCGCGTACTGGCAATATAAAATTCTTCTCTGCCACATACCGTCTGTTTAAACTTGGAGGCTTAGAGCCAGCGTGCGAGGATTACGGGCAATCAGTCGTATATCGAGGCACTATTCCACATCATCCGCATGCATTTGTACTAGATAAACATCATTTCATCGAAACTGGCAAACAATTTCCTGTGTGCGGTAATAGCTGGCGCATGCTACACGACACCCGATTTGCCAAACATTTCGATTTCTACGGTAATTTTGATAAGCATTTTGGCATTTTTACGGGGTGCGGCACAGCGCTTCCTTATGATGGCGGCGCAAGTGATCAAACAGGAGGTTGCTGCTAGTAGCAGCATTAAATCAGCAAATGGACATGAAAGTTATCCCCATTCAAGTAGCACCTCAGGAGAAATCGCCGGCATGGCACCAAACATCAACAGGTGAACCTCGCGGGTTTATCCAACCACATTCACTGGATGAACTGTGGTTTCATACAGGTACGGCTTGTAATCTTGCCTGCCCGTTTTGCCTGGAAGGGTCAAAGCCCGGTGACAACCGATTACAGTTGTTAAGGTTCGCAGACGCAAAACCATTCATTGATGAAGCACTTACATTAGGTGTTAAGCAATTTTCTTTCACAGGCGGCGAACCGTTTGTGGCTAAAGACATGGTGCGCATACTGGATTACGCGTTGCAATATCGCCCATGCATGGTGCTGACAAATGCAACAGAACCACTACTTAAACGTCTTAATCAGTTAAAGCCTTTATTGAAACACCAGCATACATTGCATTTTCGTGTGAGTCTGGATCACTTTGACGCCCATCATCATGATAATGGCCGTGGTGCCGGGATGTTCGATTTAGCCTTACAGGGTTTGCGAGAATTGCATGAAATGGGATTTACAGTTTCAGTCGCCAATCAGATATTAGCCGATTACACCCCAGCAGAGACTGCAGCACAATTTTCTAAAGTATTTCGTGCGTCAGGATTGCCAGAAGACTTACATCGCGTTGAATTTCCAGATTTTCACCCACCAGACTTGGATGTAGCAACGCCGCAAATTACAACAAACTGCATGGTGAGTTACCAGACTGAAGACTCGCGCCGTGCCTATATGTGCGCATTCAGCAAAATGGTTGTGAAAGATAAAGGCCGTATGCGAGTGTATGCCTGCACCCTGGTGGATGATGACTCGGATTACGCACTGGCAGAAACGCTCACAGCAAGCTTGAAAGAACCAATCAGCATGAAGCACCACCGCTGTTATAGCTGCTTCAAATACGGGACATCCTGTAGTGAAATGAAATAAACACGGGTCAATGAAATCTAGAAAATCGAGGAAGTGATATGAAAAATCGTGCATGGGTTATTGCACTCGTCGTTGTATTAATAGGGTTGTTCTTTTTCTACGACCTTGGACATTTTTTGAGTTTGGGAACGCTTAAGGCAAGTAGAGACAGTTTGCTTCAAACCTATCAGGAAAAGCCGCTATTAGTGATGGCTGTTTTTTCACTGGCTTATATCGTGATCGCCGCACTGTCATTGCCTGGAGCCACCATCATGACGCTGGCAAGTGGTGCTATTTTTGGGCTTTGGGTAGGAGTACCAATAGTGCTGGTATCAGCGACAACCGGAGCGACATTGGCCTTTTTGGCTGCGCGTTACGTACTAAGGGATTTTGTACAAAAACGCTTTAGTGACAGGCTTTCTGCCATTAATACCGGGATTGAAAAAGATGGTGCTTTCTACCTGTTCACCTTACGTCTGGTACCAGTTTTCCCGTTTTTCCTTATCAACTTGCTCATGGGGTTAACTACGATTAAAACTGGTACATTTTTTTGGGTAACTTTGATAGGAATTGCTGCTGGTACGACAGTGTATGTAAATGCAGGTACTCAATTAGCCGCATTGACCAGTTTATCCGGCATACTGTCTCCAGCACTCATCGGGTCATTTGCTTTACTAGCTGCTTTTCCATGGGTAGCACGCCACGGAGTAAATGCATATAAAACACGCCAGCTTTACTCGCGCTGGCAAAAACCGAAAAATTTTGACCGTAACCTCGTAGTTATTGGCGGTGGTGCTGCCGGCCTGGTAACTTCTTATATTGCAGCTGCCACACACGCTAAAGTCACGTTGATAGAAGGCCATAAAATGGGCGGGGACTGCCTCAATTATGGCTGCGTACCATCAAAAGCCATTATCCGTTCCGCCACTTTCGTGAATCAGGCAAAACACGCAGATAAACTAGGTATCGCCAAAGCAGATATCCACTATGATTTTGCCGATGTGATGCGCCGTGTGCATCGTGTCATTGGCACTGTAGAACCGCATGACTCGGTGGAACGCTACACCAAATTGGGGGTGGATGTAGTGCAAGGCCATGCACGTATCACTTCGCCCTGGACGGTAGAAGTCAATGGGCAGACACTCACTACGCGCGCCATTGTCATTGCCACAGGCGCACGGCCAACGATTCCTTACATTCCCGGTTTAGAGCTTGTTAAGCACTATACCTCAGACACTATCTGGACTATCACCGAACGCCCTAACCGTTTAGTCGTGTTAGGTGGCGGGCCGATTGGTTGTGAGCTGACACAAGCCTTTGCCCGCCTTGGCTGCCAGGTCACACTGGTAGCACGTAGCGGCTTGATGAGTAAAGAAGATACTGATGCTGTGGCATTAGTAGAAGAAGCCTTAATCGCCGATGGTGTACGCGTGCTTACGAACACTAGCACGGTACGCTGCGAGCATGACGATCATGAGCAACGTCTGATTGTGCGCCGCAAGGACGGCGCAGAAGAAGTCATCCCATTTGACGCCATCCTGTGCGCCCTAGGTAGAACTGCCCGTACTGAAGGCTTCGGGCTGGAAGAGTTGGGGTTGCCACTCTCTAAAAACCGTACGGTTGAGGTGGATGCCTGGCTACAGACGCTCTACCCCAACATTTACGCGGCTGGCGACGTGGCCGGACCATACCAGTTCACGCATACGGCTGCGCATCAGGCTTGGTACGCAGCGGTGAATACGCTGTTTGGCAGCCTGAAGCGCTTTAAAGCTGACTATTCAGTCATTCCATGGGCAACATTCACCAGCCCGGAGGTAGCCCGTGTTGGACTATCGGAAGATGAAGCAAAGGAACGCGGCATTGCCTATGAAGTAGTGAAATATGGGCTGGATGATCTTGATCGCGCCATTGCCGACGAAGCTGCTCACGGTTTTGTAAAAGTTCTGACCGTACCGGGCAAGGATCGCATTCTTGGCGCAACCATTGTTGGCGAACATGCCAGTGATCTGCTGACAGAATTTGTGCTGGCCATGAAACATGGGTTGGGCTTAAACAAGATACTTGGCACTATTCACACCTACCCTACCTGGTCAGAAGCCAATAAATACGCAGCCGGTGAATGGAAACGCGCGCATGTGCCACATCGCATTCTTGGTTGGGTAGAGAAATATCACACTTGGAAAAGAGGTTAGACTCGACATGAAACGCTTAAAAAAAATTCTAATAATTACTCTACTTACGCTGACGACTATTCTTGCATCTGGCATGGCAGCTAATTTGGCAACAGCTGCCGAGTTTGACCATAGCGTTTGGAATGGTCTGTTACAAAAAAATGTAGTACTAATCAAAAGCGGTCAAGCCAGCCAGGTTGATTACGAAGCCATGCTTAAAGAGCGTGCCCAATTGCAAAAGTATCTGGCACAGCTTTCAGCTGTAAGTGCCGGTGAATTTGCCAGCTGGCCCAAAGCCGAGAGACTGGCCTTTCTGCTCAATGCCTATAATGCATTTACCGTTGACCTTGTACTAACGCATTATCCAAAACTCAAGTCTATCAAAGACATTGGTTCGCTGATACAGAGCCCATGGAAAAAACGTTTTGTACCACTATTAGGCGGAACGCGCTCACTTGACGACATCGAGCAAGGGATGATTCGTAAATCAGGTGAATATAACGAACCCCGCATCCATTTCGCCGCCAATTGTGCCTCTATTGGCTGCCCTGCTTTGCGTAATGAAGCCTATACCGGTGCGCTTCTGGATACACAACTTGATATCGCGACTAAAAACTTTCTTTCTGATCACTCACGCAATCGATATAACGCACAAACTAACAGGCTGGAAGTATCAAAAATATTTGACTGGTACAAACAGGATTTTGAAAGTGGCTGGCATGACTGGAACTCGCTCAATGATTTTTTTGCGTACTATGCTGACAAACTTACCAATACTCAAGAAGCCAGACAGGCTGTGGCAGCTGGGAAGGTTGATGTGGATTTTCTTGATTACAACTGGAACTTGAATAGAAAGAAATAAAATGTTCACAAACAATAAATTGTTATTCATAGCAACAATGTTTGCTGCACTAAGCTGGCATTCAATTATCTACGCTGCTGAAAAACTTGTGCTCACTGGATCCAGTACTATCGCCCCATTGGCAGCGGAAATTGGCAAGCGGTTTGAAAAACAAAATCCCAATGTACGGGTAGATGTGCAGGCAGGCGGCTCATCACGCGGCGTGAATGATGCCCGCAACGGTTTGGCCGACATCGGTATGGCTTCTCGTGCGCTGAAACCAGAAGAAAATGACCTCAAAAGTTTAAGCATTGCCCTAGATGGCATTGGTTTGATTTTGCATCAGGACAACCCAGTTAAGATGCTTACAGATCAACAAGTCATTGATATCTACACTGGAAAAATCACTAACTGGAAAGAGATTGGCGGCAAAGATGGCCGCATCACCGTTGTAAACAAGGCTGAAGGACGTTCTACACTAGAGCTGTTTTTACACTATTACAAACTTAAAAACAGCGACATAAAATCACAGGTAGTAATTGGTGATAACCAGCAAGGCATTAAGACCGTGGCCGGTAACCCGGGTGCAATTGGATACGTTTCAATCGGCACAGCTGAGTTTGATGAGAACAACGGAGTACCAATCAAACTATTGCCACTCAATGGTGTAACTGCTTCAGTTGAAAATGTACGTAACGGCAGTTTTCCGTTGTCACGCCCGCTTAATTTAGTAACCAAAACCGCCCCGCAAGGCTTGGCAAAACGGTTTATTGATTTTGCAAGCTCGAAAGCAGTCTATGACATCGTCGAAGCTCAATATTTCGTCCCGCTTGCACATTAACACCTTGCAAGCTGACACCTGGCTACGCCTGATGCTGATTTCAGCGGCAACAATTGCCGCAGGAATTTTGCTGCTGATCACCCTGTTTCTACTGCGCGAATCATGGCCAGCTCTACTGCACGTAGGTCTATTGCGATTTACATCAGATACCGGCTGGCATCCGCTAGAAGGGGCATTTAATCTCACGCCCATGCTAATTGCAACTTTCGCTGCATCAGCAGGTGCAATTTTAATTGCAGGGCCTCTGGGCGTAGCCTCAGCTGTATTTGGCCATTTCTATGCTTCAACTATGACAGCTGGGATATTCAAGCGCATAGTTGCACTACTGGCGGGCATACCTTCAGTAGTGTTTGGCCTGTGGGGCTTAACTGTGCTGGTTCCGCGCATCGCAGAATGGCAGCCCCCAGGTGCAAGCTTGTTAGCAGGCATCTTAATACTAGTGCTAATGGTGTTGCCAACCGTAGCACTAACCGCCGAAGCAGCACTGAATGCGGTACCGGAGAGCTATTTTCGCGGCGCTAAAGCGCTGGGCATCTCCCATGGTGGCATCATATTGCATGTGGTGATTCCTGCCGCCCGTTCCGGAATTATCGGCGGTATTTTACTGGCCACAGCACGAGCGCTGGGCGAAACCATGGCGGTGCTGATGGTAGCAGGTAACGTCGTACAAACACCCACCAGCCCGTTTGATCCGGTACGTGTACTCACGGCCAATATCGCGCTGGAAATGGCTTATGCTACGGGAGATCATCGTGCAGCCCTGTTTGTTTCCGGGCTGACACTGATGTTACTGGTAATCGCGCTTGCCACTGTAGCAGGCAGATTGGGAGGACGGTTGCATGGCTAAGCACAGCATCATATTACATCGCGACCTGTTTCTTGCGGCCTTTGTCTGGAGTACAGCAGCTTTAGTGGCAGGTAGTTTTATCTGGCTACTTTCAGACATGTTGTGGCATGGTGCGTCTCAACTATCATGGGGCTTCCTCACGACTGACACTGAAAATGCCGGACGCGCCGGCGGCATTGCCCCTATTATGGTTTCCACCTTGCTGATTTTGACTGTGGCGATGGCTGTCGCTACGCCCATCGGCCTGGCAACTGCCATGCTGATAAGTGAATTTATTGCAAAAGACAATCACTTTGCACGTGTTCTTGGTATGAGTATCGACGTACTGGCTGGGGTACCTTCTATAGTTTTCGGCTTGTTTGGCATGGCATTTTTCAGCGTTTATCTGGGGTTGGGATTTTCCATCCTTGCTGGCGGCCTTACGTTGGCGTGTATGGCGTTACCAATTTTAATCCGTACTATTGAAGAAGGCCTGAATGCCGTACCGGATGAATGGCGCAAAGGCGCTGCTGCACTGGGCATGTCACGGTCATCGGCACTGCTTCATATCCTGCTACCTACCGCAGCGCCAGCGCTAGCAGCCGGGCTTATGCTTGGTATTGGTCGTGCCATGGCGGAAACAGCCGCGCTTATTTTTACCAGCGGTTATGTCGATCGTATGCCATCTTCCTTACACGACTCCGGGCGTGCACTGGCAGTGCATATCTATGACCTTTCAATGAACGTTGCAGGTGGCGACGCCAATGCTTACGCCTCGGCACTGGTGCTGGTCATGATGCTTATCGTTATTAATAACATTGCATTGTGGCTGGCACATGGCTTATTGCAAAAAAGGATGTCAACATCATGAAACAAGATCAAACAACTCACTGCACCAACCCTACTGCCAGCAAAGCTTATACGCTTAGTCCGCTGGAAGCAGGGCCACCTTGTTGCGCCCCTCATCCAGCCATCATGGTGAGCAACTTGTCACTCAATTATGGAGAGCAATCTGCTCTGGATAATGTCACACTTGATATTTATCGCGGCTGCATCACAGCTTTAATCGGCCCTTCCGGATGTGGAAAAACCAGTTTTCTCTCAAGCCTTAATCGCCTCACTGATTTGATTCCAACCTGCAAAGTATCCGGCAGAATAGAAATCGAGGGGAACGATATACATGCAACTAATGTTGACGTACAGACACTGCGTCGACGCATAGGGATGATTTTTCAGAAGCCAAACCCATTTCCGCTTTCCATCCGCCGTAACATCCAGATGCCGCTGCGTGAACACGGCGTAAAAGAACATGCAAAACTGGAAGCTAAAATGGAAACCGCACTACGCGATGTCGGCCTGTGGGAAGAAGTCAAAGACCGACTGGACACATCCGCCCTATCACTCTCCGGTGGCCAGCAACAGCGCTTATGCATCGCGCGCGCACTGGCACTGGAGCCGGAAATCCTGCTATTGGATGAGCCGTGCAGCGCCCTCGATCCACTGTCATCTGCCGTGGTAGAGGATTTAATTCAAAGTCTGCGCGGACGTTATACCGTGATTATCGTCACGCACAATCTGGCACAAGCACGCCGCATCGCCAACTATGCAGGTTTTTTCTGGGCAAAAGAACGTACTGGTAAACTCATCGAGTTTGGGCGCTGCCAACAGATATTTGAATCCCCTGCACACCCGCTAACAGCTGCGTATATCAGCGGAGCTCGTGGCTAATTTGCCTATTTGGTAACGACATGAAAATTAGAATCTCCATACTTATATCACTATTGGCGGTCTTGCTCTACATCTCCTTGGTTAGAGCATTTGACATACATGGGTTCGATTTAGATGGTGCATTGGTGCCGGAGAAAGAAATCCTGTCTGGCGGACCGCCCAAAGATGGCATACCTGCAATAGACAAACCTATTTTTATTGAAGCATCGAAAGCAAAGTCAATTCGTGACAGCGAACGAATACTTGGCATTACGCGCAATGGCATCAGCAAAGCCTACCCTATCCGCATCATGAACTGGCATGAAATAGTCAATGATTCTTTCAATGATGAAGCTATCACCGTGACCTATTGCCCTCTGTGTGGTTCGGGTATGGCTTTTAAGGCACAAGTAGTAGGAAAACCGTTGCGATTTGGCGTTTCCGGCCTGCTCTATAACAGTGATGTGCTCCTGTTTGATCGCGAGACAAAATCATTATGGTCACAGATACTGTCTAAAGCCATTTCTGGCCCGATGAAAGGAAAAGTTTTAGCCGGCATCCCTATTGACCATACCAGCTGGGCAGATTGGCGTAAGCAGCACCCTGACACTTTACTATTGTCAGAGGATACCGGTTTTAAACGCGATTATGAGGATAACCCATACGCGGATTATGACAAATACGATGAAATTATTTTTCCGGTACGATTCCGCGCACAAGGATATCACTCTAAAGAACAAGTATTTGGATTAAAGATCAACAATATAGCCAAAGCCTACCCATTTGTGGAACTGGTAAAAAGCCCTGGTGAAATAAATGATAGCATCGATGGAAAAAACATCACCATCCGTTTTGACAAAGAACACAAAGCTGCACGGGCATTTGATGCAGATGGCAAACAAATTGCTGGCGTAACCTTATTCTGGTTTGCCTGGTACACATTCAACCCACAAACAGACGTTTATCGGGTTAAGTAACCACACGGAGAGTCCCATGAACGTAATCAGCCTAGCCCAGTTTTTTATTGATGAAGCACAACGGGGACATGCAGCTACCATTGAACTTGTACCGATTATGGAAGACATTGCGGATGCATGTAATCAGATTGCAAAGGCAATTAACCAAGGCGCACTACAAGGTACGATGGGCAGTCTGGATAGCCAGAACATACAAGGTGAAACGCAAAAGCAGCTTGATGTCATTACTAATGACATTTTTATAGTCAAGAATAGCAACCGCGGACATATTGCCGGCATGGTGTCTGAGGAAATGGAACAGGTTTATATTCCGCCAAACCAATCTTCAGATGGTGAAAAATACCTGCTGTTGTTCGACCCTTTGGATGGCTCATCCAACGTCAATGTGAACATCTCAGTCGGTACGATATTTTCTGTGTTACGTTGCCCCAAAGCTGTTACTCAGCTACAGGCAAAAGATTTTCTGCAAGCTGGCAATCAGCAAATCTGTGCCGGGTATGCGCTATATGGAAGCTCCACGATACTCGTGTTTACTACAAGACATGGTGTGAATGGTTTTACGCTGGATGTTGAAACAGATACTTTTTTCCTCACCCACTCAAATATGCAGATTCCAGCTGATACTAATGAGTTTGCGATCAACATGTCCAATTACCGATACTGGGAAGTCCCCGTAAGGCGTTATATCGATGCATGCCTACAAGGCAAGGAAGGTGTGCGAGGCAAGGACTTCAATATGCGCTGGGTAGCTTCAATGGTGGCAGAAATTCACCGTATTCTAGTGCGTGGTGGCATATTCATGTACCCAACTGATAGTAGAACCAAACAACAAGGTGGAAAATTACGCCTGCTCTATGAGGCCAACCCCATGAGTTTTATTATTGAGCAGGCGGGAGGCATGGCTTCAACAGGTTACGCAAATGTCATGGATATTCAACCGACCACTTTACATCAGCGCATACCAGTAATTTTAGGGGCTAGGGGTGAAGTAAGTACAGTGGTAAGTTATCATCGGATTTAATGCTCGTCAGACAAAAAAAGGCCAGAATAACTGGCCTTTTTAAATATCTACGAATAATTCAATCGACATATTTATCCACCTAATAATCTAGCTAATGTTTTTTGTGGATATGGTGATTCAGTTCTTTTTTGATTGATTGCCTCAATGAAAGACCGGTGATATTCCAAAAATTCTTTTTTAGTAAAACTGCGTTCACCAGTAATATTTATCGCTTGGTTTTGATAGCCACCAGTTTGAAGTGTTACCTGATGGACGACATGAACGCCGTCCCATTCAGTTGCGTTTAACACGCCATCATGATTTACATCCAAACTTACAAAATTAGTTTCATAAAACTTAGTGTATTCCTCATTTGAAATACGGTTATCATCATTAATGTCCATTAAATTTATATTGCTAATCGCATGGTTATAGCCACCAGTCTCTAACATTGCTCCAGCGGGAATTACTGTTGTTGAAAGCAAAATCGCACCGATCATCGTTATACTTTTAATAAGTTGCGTCCTCATGATATTCTCCTAAAATTGTCCTAATTAAATACAACTTTTGGTTGCAACTATTAGACGATTTTAGACACACTCTCATACATGTTTTTAAATCAGATTAGTAACTAGGTTGCATTAATAAACAGAAGATACCTTGTAGCATTTGCGTATTCTAGTCAGACCAGCCAGTAATTCTTTATCCCGCTTGAATGATGGGTTGAGCATGTTATTACTTAAGCGCAAACTCACGCCCCATAAGGCCAGAAGAATTTTCTTGCCAAGTACCTTCGCATATTGAGTGACAAGCACTTTTTCCAATATAGGCTCGTGAACCCTCCTTGTTGATAGATATGTAACAAGAGTTTTGAGCAGAGCGGATATTTAAAGGTGCGGGTAGTTCTTGTGGTTTTTGTACAACACGAAATTGAAGTTCAAGACCACCTTCATAGCCTTCCATTGCAGACGTGCCAACTGTTGCAGAAGTTAAGTCTTTTGAATAGCGATTAAGACCTGGGCATGCTTGGGTTAGGCGGGAAATGTAAGTTTGGGTTTTTAAGTTAAGATCGTGGTCTACAGGTTGCGTTACTTGAAAGGACTGAGTTTGATCATTTTCACAAGACGCCAACATTAAGAGGGTAATAAAACAAAATAAGGTGAATTTCATAATATGCGTTCCAACACTCTTTGAGTTATTTAAGCTCAACGTAAAGTTAAGGGACGGTCGCTATCGCGCCCGTCCCGCTTGAGCGCCATGTTATGCAAGTTCATAAGTTACGGGCCTCTGTCCATAGCTACTCTTTGGTAAACATGGATAGAAAACTCATATACATATAACTGCCATCGCCTACCGCTAACACTGGCTCACCGTCTGGTGTGGTCTAACAGGGTCCAGTCTTCGGGTATATCCATATCCAGAGTAATTGTTACTTGTAGTTTTTTCATATTCATTCTCCCTTTAATATTAATGGCTCACTCAAATTTAATTATCTACGTCAATGACAATTGTCGACTTCGCCATGCCGCGGGGGGAATTCCTAAATGTCGTTTAAAGGTTCTACTAAATGCAGCTACATTTTCATACCCGACAGTGGTAGCAATTTCCTCAATTCTTTGTTGCGAATCTCGCAACAGTCTTCCCGCTACATTCATACGCCATTTTGTGACATACGCCATTGGGCTATCGCCTAATGCAGTGGTAAATCTAGCAGCAAATCGTGAAGGTGACATTGCAACTCCGTCAGCCAATCGATTCACTGACCAAACATCTCCAGGATGAGCATGAATCATTGAAAGTGCACGACCTATTACTGGGTCATTAACTGCGCAAAACCAATCAGAATCTGTTGTTGCATTCTCAAGGTGTGCACGCATAATCTCCGCACATAACAACTCTAGTAAGCGTTCAATGACAAAAGTACATTTAGTTTTTTGCTCAACCTCTTGACCCATCCAATTTAGTATATACATTAACTTATTGTAAGTACCAGAGGTTGTTGCAGATACATGAAGAATTTTTGGTAGGGAGTTAAAAAGCGGATTTAATTCTAAATTCTGCATCATAAACACACCGCACATCACTGATGTACTTCGTGCGATGTTTTTTTCATTTGGTGCAAATGGATTATTTCCACCAGTAAGTATCGACTCTACCGGTATCACTTGCATATCTAAGTTCTGAGAAATGTGATGCGCAATACCACCAAAGCAAATAGCCATCTCACCCGCTTCAACCATAATCGATTCACCTACTTCGGGAATCACTTCAATAAAACCGCGCTTAACATAATGGAAAGCCACTACTTGAGTTTCAGCACCTAATTTCAACAAGGTGCGGAGCTTGACTGCGTCAGGTATAGCAACGCCCCACGGAGGCACATACTCTTCATTGATGAGCATGCTCCCACTTATACGCATGGATTTTAGTACATCACTTAAAACACACTTATTATTTTCTAATTCAGTTGTTTCAGCATTATTTAAGGTAGTTTCAATCATTGTTTACACTGCATTAAGTTGCTATTCTGCGAATCACAATATCACTTAATAACGGAGATTTCAACATGACTCTATTGACTACAGCGCCTTTCGCAATTTTTATGGATCTCATCATGATCCTGTATACCTTATGGGTAATCTCCCTTAGCGATAAAAATGGTAAGTTATCTATTGGCATCGGCATCGGCATCGGAATGCTATCTTGGCTAGGCTTGCTACATCTAGGTCTCTCTACAAAAAGTATTTTTCCTGCAAATATATCTGAGATCGCTTTTTTATTGATTATTTTTGTTGCAGTGGGTGTTGTAGGGGCTTTGCTGTTATTGGTTAGCCCGATCAAAAATAAGTTGATGGCTCTTAGTCAAAAGCAATTACTTCTACTGCAAGGCATTCGCGTATTCTTTGGTGCCAATTTCCTTATGCAAGCGAGTATAGGCGGCTTACCGCAAACATTCGGCATTCTGGATGGCTGGACACATATAGGCGCAGGCTTTTTTGGACTCGTTGCAGCATTTACTTTAGCCTCAGATGCTGATGGCGAACGTCGTGCCTGGTTTGCAAATATCTTTGGCATGGTCGACATCTTAGTCGTCGCTAGTAGCTTAGCGCTTGTTCTGTTGCCTACTATCACGCCATACCATCCCATGATGTATGCAGTATTCCTGCCTGCTCCGCTTTGGCTTTGGTTTCACCTTGTGTCGATATGGAAATTAATTCAATCAGGCCAAGTAAACACTCAGAAAGCTTTAGCATGATTATTCATTCACAACATCGCTATGGTCGTGCCGCGACAAATCGCATTCACCAAACAAATCAACATTCAATCGACGGTGCAAGGGCATTGCTTGAATCGTTCTACTACGCGTTTAATCATCGCAAGATGGATGTGTTTTCTCAGGTATGGGCTAATGATAAATTAATCCAACTGAACAATCCTTTGGGTGGAATATTACGAGGCTATGAATCTATCGCTAACTTATACCAAGGTATTTTCACCGGACCTGCAAGTGTGTGGGTAGAGCTTAGTAACATCGCTGAATATCAAAGCAATGACATGGTGGTTTTTGCGGGACGCGAGCATGGGGAATTTACTAAAGGTGAAATCTCAGTATCGCTCTCTATTCGCACCAGTCGCATCATCCAGTGGTTAGGTAGCGATGTAGGCTGGAAACAAACGCATCATCATGGATCAATTGACGACCCTGAATTACTTGCCAAATACCAACAGGCAGTACGTGAAAAGTCATAAGCCGTAAATAACAAATTAACGCTAACCAACCTGCTTAGGAGGTATCAATGATTCATGCAGCATCAACAGAATTATATTGGCTTGTTTTAACGATAGTAATGACCGCAATTTTTTGGATGCCAACCATAGGTAATCGTATTTTTGAGACTGGTGTTTGGGCAACCTTAAAGCCGCCACAACTTCAACCTAAATCGCAATGGGCGGAAAGACTGAGAAGAGCGCATGCAAATGCTGTTGAAAACTTAGTACTTTTTGCGCCACTGGTATTGGCAATTCAAATAACGGGAATGAACAACCCTGCCACAGCTTTTGCTTGCATGATCTATTTCTTTGCAAGACTCGTTCATGTGCTGGCTTACATTTTAGCCGTGCCATTAATACGAACACTGGCCTTTACCGCTGGCTTCTTCAGCCAAATGTTTTTAGCTGCTACTTTGCTTGGTGCTATCTAGAAGTGCTAACTCATTACTAAAAAAAGGAATTTTATGAAATTTTATTATGGATCAGGTTCGCCATTTGCCTGGTATGTGTGGCTTGTACTAGAACACAAACAATTACCTTATGCGTTTAATTTACTTTCCCTGCAAAATGGTGAATTGAAGCAACCCGAATATCTGGCGATTAATCCGCATGGCAAGGTTCCCGCATTAATGGATGGCAATTTAATTCTATGGGAGGCCTCTACCATCGTCGAGTACCTTGAAGAGCACTATCCACAAAATCCTGTTCTACCTAAAGATATTGCTGAACGTGCAATGGCACGTCGCTTTGCGGCGGAAGGCTTTAACTATCTTTATCCAGCCCTGCGACGGTTGATGGAACTCACATTGCTACGAACAAATGGGGATGGCGATCCAGCAGAAATTGCTGCAACGTTAAACAGTATCGGGCGTGAATTAGCTTATTTTGAAAACGCGCTGCAGGGCGACTATTTCGCAGAAAATATATCCATTGCTGATTTTGCCATATATCCATTATTGGCTTTATTTAGAAGATTTCAACAAAGGCGGCCACATTTAGTAGCCGATGAGCACATCTGGCCTAAGCTTGATGGATTCATGCAAAAAATAGAGCAATTACCTTATTTCTCAAAAACTGTTCCACCCCATTGGAAAGGCTAATTCATGACTACAAAATCAAATAAACCAGTCTGTGTCATTGTTGGAGTTGGCCCTGGCAATGGAGCTGCCTTTGCTCGTCAATTTAGCTCTGAGGGTTATCAAATTGCACTGATTGCTCGTAGTATCGGATTCACATCAGAGTTACAAAAAGAAATTGTGGATTCCAAAACATATATCTGTGATGTAGCAAATGAAACTTCGGTAAATAGTACATTTGAAGCGATTAGAAATGATATGGGCGAAGTTGACACCCTTATTTTTAATCCTGGTGCCGGCGTTTGGAAAAGTGTTGAAGAAATCACCATTGATGAGTTTGAGCAAAGTTGGAGAGTGAATGCACTAGGTGCACTATTAGTTTCACGACAAGTGATTCCGGCGATGAAAGCCAACAAAAGAGGGAATATCATTTTTATCGGGGCTACAGCCTCACGCCGAGGTGGAGCCAAAACCGCAGCCTTTGCACCGGCAAAAGCGGCGCAGCGGAGTCTTGCTGAGTCAATGGCACGCCACCTCGGCTCTGCTGGAATTCATGTGGCAACTGTTATTATTGACGCTGTTGTGGATACACCAAACACACGAAAAATGATGCCCAATAAACCAGATGAGTTTTTTATGCAGCCAGAGGATTTGGCTGAAATCGTATTCAACCTCTCTCAGCAGAAACCCTCAACATGGTCATCTGAAATTGAAGTTCGGCCCTTTGGAGAGGTTTGGTAGATGCTTTTGGCAGACGACTTTGTTCCACTTAGTGGATGCTGGCGATCTATGGACATCGGCGCCTCGCAAAGGCGGTCACCTGGGGCACCAATTACAGCAATCATTCCTCAGTTTACCTTAACTACAACAGCACCTGCCAAGGCGCGCGCCACTTTTGGTGTGTCCCACATTGACCGCAATGTGGGAACTTAACATGAAACACCAGACATGAGTTTTGCAACTGCGGTTTCATTTTGTTTGTTTGATTGGTTCAGTTCTTCAATTATGCGCTGCTGATCTTCAAATGAGCGGTTCTGGCTGAGTTTGAACTTGCCCTGAATGTCCGTGATTTCGATTTCAAAGCCTACAATCATGTCGAGAAGCTTTGAGCTCCGTTCATCCGTCAGCTTTAACTCCCACGGATTTGGCATCTGAGATTCATAGACTTGAGTTAGCTGTTCAAGCAAGGTTTCAAGTTTGGACCTGCCTTCGATGAGTCGGGCTTTTCCACGTAGGTGAACCACTGCATAATTTCAGGTTGGGATGCCAGGCGATGAATACCATGAGGGAGAAATATAGGCGTGCGGCCCTTGAAAGATGGCCAAAACCTCACTGCCCGATAAAAAGTGTTGCCACTGCGGATTTGTCCTAGCCATATGGCCAAGCAATTTACCATTCGAGTCAGCCGAGTGCTCATACAAAAACGGCAGATGGCTAACGAAAGGCACACCACCATTTGGAACTGTGATCAACGTCCCAAAAGAATTGTCTTTGATTAGCGTAGAAATGCGCTCTGGATTTGTTTCCTTGAAATATTCAGGAATTTACATGGCTGATGAGTCCTAACCTTAGTTATTGAGAATGTAAAAAATAAAATGCCTGGATCACAATGGCAGCATAAATTGCTGGTCTTTTTTAATCTTAACCGCGCAAGTAAATTTTAATCCATCAGTTTTGCTGGCATTTCTAAATATCAAATGTTTTTTTGTGGCTGAATCTTGATAAGAATCTCCCGCATGGAAAGTTTTTACATCTTCACTCTCATATTGCGATTCTGCAGTGCCTTCAATCACATAGCACAAGCCAACCACAGGGTGCATATGTGCAACATTAGAAAATGCAGGTGGAAACTCAACCAGCATTAGCCTTATCTCTTCATCACTACCAGGTATATCCGATCTTTCAATAACTTTGCGTGATACTTCTATGACTCTACTTGGTAATGCTTCTTCACTATGAACTACAAGAGAAAACTGGCTTAGTGCAAGAACAACAATTGACATATATTTCAGTATTTTCATATTTTTCCCTTTTTGTAATGAGCCTTTTAACAAAAATCTAATATTAAATAAGCTTCTAACTTGCGCATATGGTGAGAAAAGTGCGCAGAGTCATTACGTTGCCTACTGAGCCCCGGTCTAACCTACCTACCGGCAGCAGCACGTTGACGTTGGGCATGACAAATTCTCTGCGACGCTCGAGACACCATTCTCGATAACTTCACAGAGTCTGCTTGCCATTGACGTGAATGGGAAATGTCCAGATTCCAAGGTGGAAACTTGATCAACTTTCCAATTGACTATCATTTCTTCTTGTTTTGATGGCGAAATAACTTTGTCCAAAGTCGCCCGTATATAGTGTTTTGGAACCTTCCCAAAATTAATTGCACTGAGTTGAACCAGCGCCATAAAAGGCTGTGCAGCCTGTTTCATGGAAAGTTTAGGAATCATTTCTTCAATATGCCTCTCATCAGCGTCATGCAACATAATCTCACGCATGTCATCGACTCTTATGGTTGCATAGGTTTGACATTCAGAGAAAACAACCTTCGGCAGTAATTGGCCGTTTTTGTCGCTTTGCATAAGGCCGAGGCCAGTATCTCCGTTTTTCGGAAGCATCGCGGCGATGTAGACAAGCTGTTCAATATTTTCTGGAATGTTTTCGGCCACTTGCGAAATCACCATTCCTGCAAACGAGTGTCCGACAAGTATGGCTTTTTCATCAAGGTCATTTATAGCTTCAGTTACTCGTCTAACGTAAGCTTCCATGGTAACTTTGCCGATGGGTTTAAAGTTATTACCATGGCCAGGCAAGTCAAGAGTGATGACTTTGCCGCCATTTTTGGAAAGCAGATTTTTTACTTCATCAAACTCTGACCCCTCGCCCCAAACACCGTGAACCAATACGTAGTTTTTCATATTATTCTCCTGATATAGGTTTAATTTAATTCATTCTTTAATTTCGATAAGCTCGATACGATATCCGTCAGGGTCTTCAATAAAAGCGATGACTTCTATATCTTTGCGATCAAGTGAAGTGACTTTCATTGGCCCCGGCGCACGAGTCACTTTCACACCTAAGTTTTCCAGTCTTTTACAAGTAGCGTGTACATTTGATACCGCTAAAGCTATATGACCAAATGCTGATCCATGTATATAAGTGTTGGTACCCCAGTTATAGGTAAGTTCTATTGTTGAGTTGTTTTGTTCCTCGCCGTATCCTACAAATGCCAGAGTAAATTGGCCATCAGGATATTCCTCCCGGCGAAACAACTTCATGCCAAGCTTTTTAGTGTAAAAGTTAAGCGAGTGATCAATGTCACTAACGCGAAGCATCGTGTGTAATAGTCTTTGTCCCATATTAGATATATAGAACGAATGGTTTTGTTGGACTTACGTGCAATGTTTCGTCATAAGACTGATGCTCACTCATAACGTTATATCTGTTCTTAGTGGTCTTGGCTAAAACCGAAGTTACTACCATCCCTACTACTCCAGTAGCTATGGACTTCAAGAATTTGCGGCGTACATTTATGTCTTTAACTTCAATATTCATAACTTATCTCTCCATGAGTTTTGTTGACCCAGCGCGCAGCGAATAACTTCGCCACGCATCAAGTTTTAGTATTAGCCTTTAGATATTGCTGCGCCTAGTTCTGCATTAGTCATTGCTTTGCCTGCTATACCCCATGCACCATCGACAGCATGTACGACATTGACCCATATTTGATTTTTAGACAGCTTGCTGCCAGACGCTTCATAGATGATATTTGTCGCATCTTCAACATGGCCAAGTTGAATTTCTCTGGTAGAGAAAGCAAATGAAGGCGTTTTCCACTCAACCCACGCACCAGAAAGTTCTTGACCGCCAGTAAATGTCGTACCTTTAGGCATGACATGCACTTGGCCAGTGACAGTTGGCGTCATGACTTTATTACCTGTAAGACCATGCCACTTCAACATGGAATCAGTTAATTGTGCGACGACCTGCTTTACCGCTGTTTGAGGAATCACTCCCTCTGTAAATGTAAGTGTTAATGGCATATTCGCATCTCCTTTTAAGTTAACTTGTAATCTAACCAGCCGATTAAATAACGACCGTGATTTATAATTACATAACGATCGTTATGTTGTCAATAGATAACTATCGTTATTCTTGATACAATGCCCGTATTGAAGAAGAGGTGTGGTATGGCTAGATATAAGGTTGATCAAAAAGAGCAAACACGCGAGCGTATTATTACCGCTGCTGGGCGCTGCTTTAGAAAAGGCGGTTATAGCGGAATTGGTGTTGATGGACTTGCAAAAGAAGCGGGCGTAACCTCAGGTGCTTTTTATGGCCATTTCTCCTCTAAAGAAGAGGCGTTCAAAGAAGCTATTATTTTTGGTATTAACGAGCTGAAGGAAGGGTTGGAGCATTTCCAAACGAAATACGGCTCTAAATGGATTGCACCATTTGTTGACTTTTATTTAGGGGAAAAGCGTACTTGCGATCTAACAAAAGCATGTTCAATGCCGGCACTCACACCCGAAGTCACGCGCGCAAGTGTTGCTATACGTGAGGTTTACCAAATTGAATTGGCAAAAGTGTTGGAAACCATTGCAAATGCACTGCCGCAAGCCAGCTCATCAGAGAGAAGTAAGCGTGCCTGGGCATTTATTTGCCTGCTTTCTGGTGGAGTAACCACTATTAGAGCGCTAGCAGATGAAGAGTTTGTCGCAGAGGCAGTTAATGCAATCAAGGCGGCAGCACTGGCAATTGCTGAAAATAGTTAATAATGACCTCTCCTGACGGATCACCGGAGCAAAAGAACATTTGTTAAAGCTACGTAGTTAACAAGGATTACATGATGAAACCCCAAACTTATTTTTCGGAGGAACTCTTCAAATTTTTACATGAACTCAACGAAAACAACAATCGCGAATGGTTTGCTGCCAACAAAGCGCGTTACGAACAAGTAGCGCGTAATCCGATGTTGCGTTTCATTGAGGATTTGCAACCCGTATTCGATAAAGTTGCCCCCAATGTCATTGCAGTTCCTAGCACTAAGGGAGGCTCAATGTTCCGGATCAACCGCGATACGCGTTTTTCTAAAGATAAAAGTCCGTACAAAACGTCTGTTGCGGCCCAGTTCCGCCTTAAGGGCTTTGGCACAGATATCAGTGCACCGGGATTTTATATTCATATCGAACCGGAAAAGATATTCATGGGCGGCGGGATATACCATCCTGATGGAAAACAATTGTATCAAATACGCACTGCAATTGACGAACATCCAGAAAGCTGGAAACAAGCCATTTCTGACAAGGAATTTGTGCAGCGATGTAACTTCTGGGGCGACTCATTAAAACGCCCACCACTGGGATTTAATGCGCAGCATCCTCTAATTGAGGATTTAAAACGCAAAGATTTTGCAGTAATGATAGAATTTACCAGAGATACGCTTTGTAGCGCACACCTCATGCAGCAATTCGAAGAAAATTGCCGATTAATAACACCTATTGCTAAGTTTCTTAGTGCTGCGGTCGGTGCGAAATGGTAACTGCAGAACGCCAATGGAAACTTTACTCAGTGGGAAATTGATTGGGGATTGAAAAAATCTAAACCAAATCTAATATGACAGACACCCTAAGAATTCGGTAACTGTCAGATCAGGTCTGAGCTAGTACAGTTACCTGCTGTCAGGGATACCTAGAACAGACTTGAAATAGTGTTCGATGCTTATTTCGCGCACGGGAGTGAAATTCTCATCCATGCACTCGACATCATCAAACCTGTCGAATCTGAAGTTTCGATAATCCCTTCTTTTCTCACACCAGGCGAGAAGAGTCCAACGCCCGGCCCATCCGATGATGCCCAGCGGCCACAGGACTCGTTCAGTTTTTTGCTGCTGCTCGTCGATATAGGTAGCGCGCATCTTTTTGTGTTCTTCGCAGGCAAGACGTAATTTACGATGCACTTCTCTTAGCGCGTTATCACTATCGAGTATGGGTACGCGGTAAGGCTGGTGCTCTGCACGCAGCTTTAGCGGTTCGGTAAGGATGGAGAGGATTTTCTGCTCGGACTGTAGTGCCGCTTGCGCAAGGTCGGGATCCGTAAAGGCCTGCACCATCCGCATCCCCACCATCAGCGCTATTAACTCATCAGGTGAAAACATGAGAGGTGGAAGCTCAAAGCCATGACGTAACAGGTAACCGACGCCTGGCTCACCCTCGATTGGTACGCCAGACTGCGCGAGCGCCTGCACATCCCTGTATACCGTACGAATATTTACCTCCATGACCTCTGCTATAGCCTTGGCCGTGATTGCTGTACGCCGTGAACGTAACAATGTATAGAGGTGAAACAGGCGCTCCGCTTTATTCATAACAGAATGATTAACTTATTAACAAAAGTTCGCCATGTGACATTTTGGTCGAATCAGGATTAATCATGCCCATACACTCGCAATCACCGAGTTCCGTCATGAACTTCTCTGCTGCTTGTTTAGCATTATTAGCAGACTCCCAGTGAACAATATCTAGCCAGCTATCATCATATAAATAAGATAGTTCTCTTGTCATGAATCCAGGCTGTTTTTTCAGCCATTCATTAACTTTCCCATTTGCGGTCACGAAAGCGGTTGGATCGCTTCCTGCCACGAGTTTGTAAGTAACAACTTCTACAGTTTTAACCATATACAACTTCTTTCTTCAGATCGTCTGTGCGACATGCACAGATTGGAGTGTAAGGAAGTCCTCTGTCAGATTCTGTCAGTAGTATGTAATGTGACAATTCGGCAAACAAGTGAAAATGTAGATTTTGTGTCCTTCTCAAATATATCTTCAACTCAGGCTTGATCTTAAATTGGAGTAGGTTTGCCGAACAGAGACCCTAGCAGTGGTGTAGCTTCAGTTAACCAGTTCAACCCTAATTGTTTTAATGAGAGCAATTACCAGCATCGTTATAGTTAGACGAGTATTGGTCGTGTCTAGCAATCAATCAACTATAGCGCGGCTGGTATTAATTCTTTTGTTCATGTCTGGTTATATAAAAATCTTCTTCCGTCAGAAAATCTTCAAAACTAGTACCAATTTGTTGCGTATTCATTATCTTTCCCACTCCTGTTTCAAGTACGCGCTCCAGTTAAAAGTACATAAAATTATATTTTTAGTGTATTAAATGACATAAATTATGCACTAAATATCATTGAATGTACCTTCCATAGAAAATAGTATGTTAACTACCATTTTGTCATGTCAATCTGTGTCGACGAAATAGGATTACTCTTAAACAAATCTAAAGGAATTAAAGTGTCAAATCAACCAACTCTTAATCTGCCAATTCAAACCATAGATAACTCTTCTCCGAGAGCTAAAGAAGTTCTAGAAAAAGCACTTAAACAGGTAGGCTTCATTCCTAACATGTATAGCTACATGGTCAACTCCCCTGCCATGCTGGATACCTATCTTTTTGGTTACAGTCAGTTTCGTAGCGAATCAGGATTTACTCCAGTAGAGCAAGAAGTTGTGTTTCTCACTATCAGTCGTGAGAATGGCTGCGATTACTGTGTGTCCGCTCATAGCGTAATAGCGGATGCATTTTCTAAAGTTCCTGCTGAGGTAACTAATGCTATACGCAATAATGTGGAAATTCCGGACGCCAAATTAAAAGCATTAAATTCTTTCACAAAAGAGTTACTCAACAAACGCGGTCATCCTTGCAAAACAGAAGTAGCTGCATTTATTGCAGCAGGCTATACAGAAGCGCATGTGTTGAGCATTCTTCTCGCTATTAGCGTTAAAATTCTAAGCAACTATGCAAACCACCTGTTTGAGACACCATTAGACGACAGGTTCAAAGTGCGCGAATGGCATGCAGAGTGCGATAATTCTAAAGAGTGTAATGGCACCAAAGCTTGTGCTGCTTAAAACATTGACCATATACCAACCCTGAGGTTTTAGGGTTGATATATCCGTAAGCGTTAATTTCATCATAGATTACAATCAATTTAAATTTTATAACCGGTTATGTGTAATTAATGCACACCCTCATACCAATTAACACAGGTCCTCATCATTGATTGACCGACACAATTATTAGAACTGAACATTCATTTAAAGTTAGGCATATTTATGAACGGACGCTTTGTGGCAAGCTGATTTAGAGGGAAAATTGCAAAAAATGGTCCATTTGAAACATGAGCCAATTTTCAATACCTTGCTGCTTAGCGAACAAGCTGCCAATCATATATTCAATAGTTATTAAAATTCAATTACAATCAGTACACTCATGCTGCGTCTCCATATTAACATCTCAGTATATAGAGACTGAAAACAATAAAACCAAGAAAAGACAAGGGGTTTCAGCCATGCAACATATAATATCAATTATTAATATAGAGACCCATGGGTCTCTATAACTACTGTTAGCCATTGGGAGTTTATATGTCTGGAAAATTCGGAATATTCAATCCATTCCAAAAATGGAAAAAAGGTGATCTTCCTGGTGACCCTACAGTAAGTATTGTTCTCAATGAATACGCTACATATGAAGGGGGAGTCATCAGCATTTCAGCTACTCTCGCTACTGACTCTGAAATTGACTACGCTATTGATGGGCTACAAAAAAGTCTTGAGTCTGCTAGAAAAGAAGCAAAACGGGTACTCAAAGCACAAAAAGAGAAAATCCGTGCCTCTTTTAACAATAATGGCTAACCCATCATTCAAGCGGGACTGGCTAAAGCCAGCCCCTTAATTCAAACGTTAGGCGAAGCTACACTATGCAGATATGGGCTAGCTGGGAAGGTGCGATTTCGAAATGACTAATGACCAGATTCTTGGGCTATCTCTACTGATCCTTTTCATCATCTACCTGGTGCCAATCATTTGGGTACTGGTTTCAGGTCGTTCCCATGGGGGTGCAAAATTTGGTTGGTTCCTCGTAACAGTTTTCTTTTCATGGCTAGGACTTGCTGCATTTCTCATCATCACCCAAGCCTCAAAGGACCGTCGTGGCTAGGGCTATGATCGCCGCGCTCATTCAGAGTTACGCGCTTGGGGCCAGAATGGCGACCGCTATAGCCATGTCGCGCCGCCTAACCAATCATTCCAGCGGATTGCCTTCGGCGCCCGCTGGATTCAAACGTTAGAAGGCAAAAGATGATTACTGGCAGTTGCCTCTGTGGCGCAATCAAATACGAAATTACTAACCCGCTCCAGTTTGCGCGCAACTGCCATTGCTCTATGTGTAGAAAAGCAACGGGTGCCGCTTTCGCCACCTGGGCATATGTTGAGGTTAGTGACTTCCGGTGGGTTCAAGGTGAAGAGCAACTGGGGCAGTATCAGTCTTCCCCAGAAGTCACGCGAACTTTCTGCAAGGTGTGCGGTTCCACTATGCAGTATGTTGCCAAGCAAGCGTATCAAGACGCCTTCGGTTTGGCATTGGGCACGATAGATGGTGATCCGGGCTGCAAACCCATGCGCCACGTCATGGTTGGTTCAAAAGCTTCGTGGTTTGAAATAACCGACCATTTGCCTCAGTCCGAGGAGGCTGCACCCAATGAATAGTGCCATGCTTTCTAACATGGCGTTCGAGAGGGACGCACTAAAAGCGGCGCGCCCTCAACTTTACGTTAGATCACTTTCTCAAGGAGTCTCCAATGTCTAATCCCATTACCCAATTGCTTCAGTGGCTCAAAAGCCAAGACAACGATATTCAAGGAGAAATTGCGTTCTTGATGTCCGCCGCAGTTCCTGGCTTTGACTTTTATGGAGTGCGGTGGGAGTCCGACGAGGGCATAAATCAGTTCTACGCAAAAATAGAGGAGCATTCCGGAACAGATATTGGCAACATTGGGTTTGTCGTTGCGTTTCGCGCGATCTTCGATTTCACAATCTTCAATAAAAGAGGGACGGTTGAAAGCTGGAGCGATCCTCAGAAAATGTTTGAGTCAGTATTGGAAAGCACAGATGCAGATCAACCGCCGAGCATGAAGGAAACCGCACGAAAGATGCTTGATGCAATGCCAGCAAGGCGCGAGAAGTGGATCGAAATCTGCAAGCAATGGCAAGAACTTAAGAGCTCCGCGCTATCCGACGCTGCATTAGAGGCTTGGGAGAGAGACAATTTTCTCGTCCGTAGCAAAGACATAACAAAGCCGGTCGTCGTTCGTGGTCACGCGATCTAACATGGCGCTCAAGCCGACCCGTTTCCGCTACGCTCCATCGGTCGGCTTAGCTCTACGTTAGAGGTGTCGTTCTCGTGGATATTTCTCACGCCCTCAGAGAAGACGACAAGTACTTTGAGGAAATAGCCAAAGACATCTGGTTAATGGACAACCATAGATGGGCGTACTACATATGGGAATCCAATAGAGATTCGTTTGGAAATCATAAAGCGCAAATAGTTCATATTGACTATCACTGGGATGCTGGCGATGATTTTTATCACTCACCAGAAAAGGAAGCTGAGTTTAAGTCGTTAGCTATCGAGCAGATAAGAGACATGGTTTACGAGGGGAATTGGATTAGATTTGATTCATTCATTTGCCCAGCGATCATTCGCGGGATCAGCAATGAAGTTCATTTTCTCTGCTTTCAGGGTGATGGAGACGACGAAGGAATTTACGAAGGAACACTGAGCAGACACAACGCGCATCAGCACATTTACCGATCATCTTCCGAGTTAAAGAATCTAAACGTCAATACTCCATATATTTTTGATTTTTGTGTTGACGTATTTAATAGATCAGAAATGATGTACACCAGTGACATTTGGGGGCTAGATGAAATTGACGAACTTTTGGAAAATGTAAAACACCTAGTAGAAGGTGCAAATATCGTCACTATCTCTATGTCATACGGTTATTCTGGAACATGCGATGAAACTGCATGGCTTACAAAATATGTTATTGAGAGGTTTTGTGCTTGGAGATCGCATATTGAAATTACACCCTAACATGGCGGTCAAGCGGGACAGCCCAAATGCTACTCATTTGGGTCCCCTCCGTGCTCCGCGCTCCGGCTGCCCCTCTCCTCTACGTTAGCCCTATGAAAGCACAGGACTTCTATCAACACTTCGAGAGCGCCTTCAATGCTCAGCCGCTTCCGCCCACCTTGAAGAAGCTGGCTGGCAAGACTCCGCGATGGAAGATGCCCGTTGAGGGCGGCGCGCTTGAGTTTAAGCTCGCTACCGACTTCAAAGGAGCTGGCTTACTGGATATCTGCTTATGGCCCGGCGAGCATCGAATGCATATTTATTGGATAACGGGGCACGGCAAAGAGCAGAAGAAGGCTTCAGTGTCCTTATTCCAGTACACTACAGAGGCAGAGGTGACATCGTTCACAGCAATCACGCAGGGCGCACTAAAGAAATACTTGAATGCTCAAGGACCAGACCCTTTCGGCACATTGCGCGAGTACTCGACGAGTGACTTGGCTGCGCCAAAGCCTAATATCGATACGTTTTACTATTACTTTGACGCAGAGGACGCTCAGCTATGGGGGAACTGGTATGGCTCGCTTCTTAATTCATGGGTTTCGCGTTTTCTCGCCAATCCGGAGTCAAATAATGATTGGGCATGGCGCGTTCTGTGGCCACACTTGGAGCGGCCAAAACGAGCATAGGGCTAACATGGCGCTCAACCTCGCTCCCTTCGGTCGCTGGACGCTACGCGATAGGGTCGGCAGCGCCGGTTAGCTTTACGTTAGGCTTATGAAAATACTTGCACTTTGCGACAGTTTACGAAAGCAATCCAGAACTCTGGCGCTCTCAGCAATCAGAAGCTATCCATCGAATCAGCAAATCGGAGTGCCCTGAGTGTCGACAAATACATTTTCGGTATAGCGGCATGGCCAGCCTCATCATGGGTTACGCTGATGAACGCCTGCCAGCCAAAAAAAACCGTAGGCAGCATCGCCAAAGCCCCAGCCATAAAGTGGTGTGCGCGATGACAGCACAATGTGAAGAACAAGCTTTGCCACGTAACGTTATAGCTGCTATGTGGAACATAGCTGAAACAGTTATCAGTGCGATAGGAAAGTGCACAAACAATGGATGAAAGTTAGGAATTATTTCTGGCATTTTTATATCCTCTCTCTTTTAAGTACGCGTTGAATCGAAAACTCTTTGACCAGACCGTAAATTGCCGGAATCACTATCAATGTGAGTACGGTGGCAGATACCATCCCCCCTACCATCGGCGCAGCGATACGTCTCATTAGCTCAGATCCGGTACCGTTACTCAACATAACTGGCAGCAAACCAACGATACTGCCAGCAACAGTCATCATTACCGGACGTACTCGATACACTGAACCTTGAACCACAGCTGCATAAACGTCATCTTTGGTAACCTGTTCACCGGCAGCTTTACGTTTTGCTTTGATCTCTTCAAGAGCCTGATCTAGATATACCAACATCACCATGCCGGTCTCGGCTCCGATACCAATGAGACCGATAAAACCGACCGCCGCTGCGATACTAAGGTTGTAATCAAGCCAATACATCAGCCAGACGCCACCGACCACAGAGAATGGCACCGAGAGCATTACCATCAGTGTTTCGCTGATGCGATTGAAATTCAAATACAGCAGTACGAACACAATCAGAATAGTGATTGGTAATACAACCTTCAACTTTTCGATTGCACGTTGCATGAATTCAAACTGGCCGCTCCAAGTGATGTAATAACCGGGAGGGAATTTGACCTGTTCACGTACTGCTTTCTGAGCAGCGGCAACATAGCTGCCAATATCTCGGTCACGAATATCGACAAAAATATACGCAGACAGCAACGCGTTCTCGGTACGTATACTTGGCGGGCCTTTGACCAGCTTTACCTGCGCTAGTTGGCCAAGCGGAATCATTGCGGTTCCCATGGTCGGCACCAGCACTTGTGTGGCGATTGCCTGCGGATTGCTTCTCAAGTCTCGGGGATAACGTATGTTAACGCCAAAGCGCTCGCGACCCTCAACTGTAGTAGTGACCATTTCACCGCCAAGCGCCACCGAAACCACATCCAGCAGATCCCCAACAGCCAATCCATAACGGGATAACGCCTCACGGTCGGGGATGATATCCAGATAGTATCCGCCGGTGATACGTTCCGCATAGGCACTTGTTGTTCCAGGTACCGTTTTAACTACGGCCTCAATCTGCTTGGCGAGAATTTCCATTTCGGTTAAATCCTTACCGAACACCTTGATACCAATCGGTGTACGTATGCCAGTGGATAGCATATCGGTTCTGGCTTTAATTGGCATAGTCCAGGCGTTGCTTACTCCTGGCATCTGTACTGCTTTATCCAGTTCGCCGATTAACTTGTCGATAGTCATGCCGGGGCGCCACTCATCTTCAGGTTTGAGGTTGATAATAGTCTCCGCCATCTCCAATGGAGCCGGATCGGTGGCGCTGTTCGCCCGACCAGCCTTGCCGAAGACAGACTCCACCTCAGGAAAGCTTTTGATAATCTTATCTTGTGTCTGCAACAGTTCAGCAGCCTTAGTAACGGAAATACTTGGTAATGTCGACGGCATGTAAAGCAGCGTACCCTCATTCAAGGTCGGCATAAACTCCGTTCCCAGCTTGAGTGCCGGATAGGCAGTCAACCCAAGCAATATGATTGCCGTCAGGACGATGAATCCTTTCCATCGCATCACCCAGACCATGACCGGTCTATACAGCCAGATCATCACGCGTACCAGTGGATTGTTCTGCTCGGGCGGAATATGCCCGCGAACCAGTAGTAATATCAGTACCGGTACCAGCGTTATCGAAAGTAAAGCAGCACCGGCCATAGCAAAAGTTTTTGTATAGGCAAGTGGTATGAACATGCGTCCTTCTTGCGCCTCCAGTGTAAACACCGGTAGAAATGACACTGTGATAATCAATAAACTGAAGAACAAGGACGGGCCTACTTCCTGGCAAGCAGCGATGATGGCATCCGTGCGAGTCATTCCAGGCGACTGGCGTTCGAGGTGCTTATGAGAAGTTTCAATCATGACGATTGCCGCATCGGTCATCTCTGCTATCGCGATAGCAATGCCACCTAAACTCATGATGTTGGAGTTGAGACCGAGGAATCGCATCGCAATGAAGGCAACCAGAACGCCAATTGGCAGCATAATAATCGCCACCAGAGCACTGCGCACGTGCATGAGAAAAACGACACACACCAGCGCAACAATGACGCCCTGTTCGATAAGCGTCTCGCTCAGCGTCCCGATAGCGCGATGGATCAACCCTGAACGATCGTATACGTCCTGAATTGAAACACCTGCTGGTAGACCTGATGCTATCTCGCCGATTTTAGCCTTAAGGTTATGAATGACATCAAGGGCGTTTTGTCCATGCCGGGCCACGGCGATACCTGCAACTACCTCACCTTCACCATTTAACTCTGCAATGCCGCGGCGCTCGTCAGGGACCAGTTCTACACGGGCAATATCTCGTAAGAGCACAGGCGTACCCATGTTGGACTTAACCACTAAGGATTCAAGATCACCGATACCTCGCAGATAACCCCTACCACGCACCACGTATTCGGTCTCTGCCATTTCTATAGCACGCCCACCAACATCGCGATTACTCATGGCAATGACTTCGGAGACCTTCTTGAGCGATATGCCGTAGGCCTGTAAGCGTTGCGGGTTAACAGTAACCTGATAAGATTTTACGAAACCACCTACACTGGCCACTTCAGCCACGCCATGTGCCTTGGTCAATTGATAACGCACGAACCAATCCTGAATGGAGCGTAATTCAGCGAGAGTACGGTTCTTGGCGGTAATAACGTATTGGTAAACCCAACCTACACCAGTAGCATCTGGGCCAAGCGAAGGCGTGACCCCCTTCGGTAACCGTCCCGCAGTGAAATTGAGGTACTCAAGCACGCGTGAACGCGCCCAGTAGATATCAGTTCCATCCTCAAAGATGACATACACAAACGAAGCGCCAAAGTTGGAGAATCCGCGCACTACTTTTGATTTTGGTACCGACAGCATAGCGGTGGTGAGCGGATAGGTCACCTGATCTTCCACTACCTGCGGCGCCTGCCCAGGATATTCCGTGTAGACTATGACCTGCACATCCGATAGATCTGGGATTGCATCGACCGGAGTATGGATGACGCTATAGATACCCCAAGCTATGAGGAATAGGGTTCCAAGTAACACCAGAAACACATGCCGCACCGACCATTCAATAATTTTATTGAGCATATCAGTGCCCTTTGTGTTCGGAATTGACAGCTGGGGTTGCTGGCTTGTCGGCCACCGGTTTATCAGCTACGGCTTTGTCCTGATTGCCATGAGCAGAGTGACCGAAACTACCAATAGCAGCCTTGAGATTGCTTTCTGCATCTATCAGGAAGTTGGCACTGACAACGATATTATCCCCCTCGTTTATGCCTTCAAGAACTTCGACATATTCATTGCCACGCATGCCTAGTTTGACCTGACGTGACTCGAAAAGGCCTTCGGCACGCTGCACCAACACCATCTGGCGTGTACCGCTATCTAGAACGGCAGAATCAGGCACCATCAAAGCATTAGCTTTGCCATGGCCGGACACCAATTGTACGGTGGCATACATATCGGGCTTGAGTATCCCGCCTGGGTTGTCGAGTTCCACACGTACTTTGGCAGTACGTGTCTCTGGTGCTACAGTTGGATAGATGTAGGCGATTTTGCCTGTCAATTCCTTATCGGGATAAGCATTGACGCTGATCTTCACTGACTGCCCGACATGTACCAGCGCAAGATCCTGCTCGAACACATCGGCGAGCAGCCAGATAGCCGACAGGTCTGCAATCTTGAATAGCGGTTCGCCAGGCATGAAACGCATGCCCGCTACTGCCATTTTTTCCAGCACCACGCCATTGGCTGGAGAATACAAAGTCAGCGTACGGGTTGCCTTGCCATCTTTTTTCAAGCGCTGTAACTGGGCATCGGAAATATCCCAGTTGCGTAAGCGCTTAAGGGCGCTTTCTGCCAGTTGGCCAACTCCAACCAGTGATTCCTCTGTGCCGTTCTTGAGTGATTGACTGCCGCTCCAGGCAATCAGGTATTCCTCCTGCGCAGAAACCAATTCCGGGCTGTACACTTCCATCAGAGGCTGTCCGCGTTTTACCGGCTGGCCAGTAGCGTTAACATGAAGCTTTTCAATATACCCTTCGAACTTTGTCGTAACTGTGTGCAGACGGCGCTCATCCAGCTGAAACTGGCCAACAGCGCGCACCGTCCTAACTAATTCTCGTAGTGCAGCTGGCTCTGTCCTCACTCCCAACTTCTGCACCTTCTCAGGGCTGATCTTGATCTGACCGGTCTGCACCTCATCACCTTCATAGACTGGAATGTAATCCATGCCCATAGAATCTTGTTTGGGTTCAGGTGATGTATCCGACAGACCCATCGGATTGCGGTAATAGAGAATTTTCTTTGCGGTGGCTGTAGAAGTGCCAGTTGAAATTTCGGTCGATGATTTGTCTGATTGCTTTAAGCCCCACCAGTAACCGCCCCATGTGGCTACAGCAATGCCGACTAGCGCTAGTGCAACCCATATTACAGAACGTTTCATAACTCTTCCCCTATCATTTTTTCAATCTCGGCAAGGCGCATTTCCTGCTCCACCCTAGCTCTTATTTGGCCCTGTCTTGCAAGCCTTATTGCTTTTTGTGCATCTAGCAATGTAGCGAAGTCAACCTTGCCATTTTCGTATCCAGCCAATGCCGAACGAAAGGTCAGCTCAGCTTGTGGAAGAAGCGTGTCAGCGATCAGCCGTTCTTGTTTTTCAGCCGCCTCGAATGCCACCAGATTTTCCTGCAATTCACCTATCACCTGGTTGGCAACTCCCTGCCGACGCTCTTTAGCAGCAGCCAGCATTGCCGTTGCTTCACTTTCTTGAGAACGGCGCGTATCAAAGCGGATAGGAAGATTGACCTCCACCATTGCCTCCCAGCTACTAATACTGCTACCCATCTGCGTTGGGGCAATGCCAAGCGTGACGTCCGGATAGCGGTTCTTTTCTACCAAGCGCTTGTTGGCATCTGCCGCCGAAATTTGTGCTGATTCGGTAGCAAGAAGCGGATTGGTTCTCTCCATCTTTTCCTGCAGGACTGCGCTATCCAGCTTAGCAGCAGGCAAACGACGCAATTCCGGTGTTGTCGAAAGCAACGCATCCTGAGTCCGGCCAAGTATTGCATTCAGGCGTGCTTTGGCCTGTTGCTGCTCAGTTTCAAGGTTAATGACTTCTGAACGCAACATCGTTTTTTCAACTTGCGCCCGGATTGCATCTTGCTGTGGTACCAAACCACTGGCATAGCGCACCCGAGTAACAGCCTCCAAATCATCTAGCAGGCGGAGGATATCCTCGTTAAGCTTTTTCAGTCCTATGGTCTGAAAATATTGTGCATAAGCACTTTTTATCCGAGCGTGCGTTTCGGTAACTGTGGCCAGCCTGCGTCCCTTAAATTGCTCCAGTTCTGCCGTAGCAACTTCCTTACGTAAATCGCGCTTGCCCCATAGGGGGATGCTCTGCATGAAAGTGTATTTAGTGCCGCTACCTTTTCCTGGCAACGGATTAAAACCATTCGGCGCATCTCGCCCGGCAAAATCCATAAACTCAACGCGTAGCATGGGATCGGGAAGTGCGCCTGCAGGAGCAATTCGCTCGCTCGCGGCATCCGTCTCGTAGCGCATTGCGGCAAGTTCAGGGTTATGTGTGTCTGCCCAGTTCAGTAATTCCTGTACATTGGTGCCGATAAGATTGCTGGAAGAGACTTCTTCCGCCCAGCCAAATCCTGGCAACATCAGTGCTGTCAAAGTCAGGACGAGCATTGTTTTTGAATTATTTGTATTCATCTCTTAAACTGTGCTCATCTGTATGGCTAGCACGTTGAATTGTGGCTAGCCCAGATGCCTTATTTAACTGGTTTGATTTTTGTAATCAGTGGACCGCCACCGTCAACTTTAACGAACTCGAACTCAACCTGATCTCCGACCTTCACGGTATCCAGCAGAGATTTGTCAGCAACGTTAAAAAACATGGTCATTCCTGGCCATTTAAGCTCCGGAACAGGGTCATGTTTCAATTTAATCTTGCTTAAAGCGCTATCCACAGCAACTACTTCACCTTTTGCAGAATAACTCTTTTGAGTCTCGGCGCTTGGGTGGTGGGCATCGTAGGCGTAGACCGGTGCAACAGCGATACTCAATATCGCCACGAATATACAAATTAATAATTTTTTCATTTCTTTTATCCTTTAATGTTTGATTGACCTCGGGCGGGACATCGCCTGCCCGGTTCACCAATTAATGCTTGTGTGCGTCGTCAGATCCTTTAGGCATACAGTCCATTTCACCTGATTTTTTAGACATGTTTCCCATGTCCATCATCATGTGGTGCTCTTCCATCATCTGGCTCATCATTTCGTCCATGAGTTTCTGATGCTCGCCGATCCACTCTTCATGTTCCTGCATGGTCATGCCTGATTTAGGTTTCATAACCTGCATTTTGCCCATATTGTCATGCATCATTTTCATGTGTTCGCCCATAAGTTTCTTACGCTCAGCACCTGAGGCGGCCTCTGCTGCTTTAAGTTTCTGCTTGGCTTGCATAACTTTTTGAGTCATCTGCCTTTGAAATTCATCCTGTGCTGCAATTGCTGACCCGGCAATAAAACTGAGACTACAGACAGCAAGTATGGCAATCATTTTGTGAATGGTTTGATTCTTCATGATAAATACTCCTAGTGGATGTAAATTCACTGTAATTTGCAGAGAAAATGCCAATGTCATGTGTCCAGGTAGTTGACGTATAAGCATTGATAACTCTCGCATTACAATTGCTATAGAGGTGGTTCAGCACGTTGTGCGGGTATGTGTATAGGCGTCAAAAGCCATACGCTAAACCTCGAACGGATATAAAGCCACCGCCGGGAATACGTGCCGAAGAAATAGAAGTTAATGTACGGTCAAATACTCAGATAAGCATCTGAGTTCAAGAGCCGTTTAAAACAAGACGACCTTCGGCACTATGCGAAGGTTTGTCTAGGGGGATGGAAAAGTGTGGGTGGAACTGTATCTGGAACTTCAGTGATTTCAGTGGAATACATAGGTAATGCGCCACTAAATTCCAGAGGGGTGCTGAATGGAATAATTGCCTGAGCTACGCTTAAATGGCAAGGCAGACACTTATCACATGTTACATTCTTAGCTGGTTCTGCAGTGTCATGGTGATCGCAGTGAGTCATATCATCCATATTGCTCATGTCAGCACTAACCATTTGATGGGAATCGTGCATCTGACAATTCGGCATAGCCACTGCTGCCATGCCTTCTATAGGGAGGCATATCAGCATAATGAATAGTGTGATCAATTTAATTATTTTGGTCTTCACGAGGCAACTTTACGCCTAAAAAAAAATCTTTGCAATTGCTTCGGTGTTGATTGATCGATAAGTCATGAAATTCTATTTGTGCGTCCGTTATTGGCTGGTTCTAACGAGACAGATGACGATACTGAACTTCCGTTTTGAGGACTTAGTATCACTTTGGCCCAGATTTTTATAAGTTATGAGCTAACGTACATAGTGATTATTGGGTAATAAATTAACTTATTACGAACTTCTTCACCAAAAAATTCGTCATCACGAACTATCAAATAAAAACTACCGGCTTAGCTTTCCAAACCACACTAGCTGTTCTGGGGAAAGCGCTTCCTGTGGAGTTAGCAAGGCATGGTTTAGCGCTGTACGAATATGCTGCTCTTCATCAGGTAAAGGATAATTCATTAAGTGATCAAGTAACTTTCTAGTCTTACCAAGGCTTTGTCCATACTGTTCGAAAATTTCCGTCGCCTTGACATGCATCTCAGGATCATCCATCCAACAATCATAGTCTGTGACAATCCCTAAAGTTGCATAGCAAATTTGCGCTTCGCGGGCGAGAAACACCTCCGGCACATTGGTCATACCGACAACCTGACAACCGGCTTGGCGCAGAAAGTGACTTTCTGCGCGGGTGCCAAGGCGTGGGCCTTCAATACAGGCATAGGTAGCTCCAGCATGAAGTTTATACCCGATTTGTGATGCGCCATTTGCAACCCATTTAATCAGATTAGTAGAAACTGGTTCAGCCATAGAAACGTGGGCGGCAATACCTTCGCCAAAGAAGGTGTGCTGCCTTTTGCCTCTAATCCAGTCAAAATACTGATCAGGCATCACAAAATCTCCTGGCGCCATATTTTCAGATAGACTGCCAATTGCAGATATTCCAAGAATTTGCGTCACGCCTAATGACTTCAAAGCAAATATATTGGCACGATAATTTATTTCGTGCGGTAGTAGGCGGTGTTTAGCGCCATGCCGAGCAAGGAAAAATAACTCATGTATTCCCCAGCGCCCTTTCACAACCTTTCCAGAAGGCTCGCCAAACGGTGTTGCAACTTCAATCTCTTCTAGTACTTCTACTTCATCAAGCGCATAGACACCGGTACCACCTAATATAGCTAACATTTAGAACTTGTCCTCAAATATAAAAAAACAGTAATTTTACTGTTCATGTTGCTGTGGAATTGCATCAAAACTTGGCGGTAACTTGCAAAACCCTTGCGCAGAAACATCTAAAGCCGAATTGAACTTGCTGGACAGGTTCTGGAATGCAATCAGCGCAGTAAGTTCAATAACTGCCTCATCATCAAAATACCCTTTTAGGCGTGCCATCAATGCGCTATCAACTTGTCTGTTACTATATGTAACGGCTTCTGTATACTCCAATGCAGTTTTGATGCGTTCATCGAACAAGGAAGAATCTTCGAAATGATGTAATGCTTCCAGGTGCGCCTCAGTTAGACCTCGTTTCAGTGCAGTAGCAGAGTTGATGTCAACGCAAAAAGCACACCAGTTAATCTGCGATACGCGCACCGTTACCAACGTACGTAAGGTTGGCTCTATTGGCGAAGATTTGCGGTCAAGTGCACCATAGAGCAGAGACAATGCGGCAAACACCTTCGGAGATCTTGCCCACAGCCGGGCTGGTTCCAACTCGCGTCCATAACGTCGCCGCTGATTAGCGAGAAACAGTCTAACGTACCAAGGGAAACGATGATTGGGCGGGGTTTGGATATAACTCATAATGTAACTTCCATATATAATATTACACAGCAAATCAGGATATCTATATTGCAGTTGCAGGCCATTTTGCATATTAATGCCGGCAATGCGCAAAACTCTGAATCGGAATAACTAATGATATCAATGTCTCATTTTTTCACGCACCACCCATCCCAATCTCTTTTTTTCATGCGCTCATACGTTTCTTTGCCAATTTCACCACGGGCATAGGTTTAGCTTCTTTCTTGATTGATGCTATTTATCGTAACAGCTTCAGACAATGCTCGTGCGATACGCTGTCTTGCTTCATACGATAAATACACTGCTGATCCCTGTCTTTGACGAAGGATTTTACGTATTAACTTAATCTGCCTGAAATAATTAACACAGCTGGGGCATATCAACAAATGCCACCTCAACTTCAACCCCTCATGTAGAGATAGTCGCTCATCCATAGAGCGCGAAGCCATCAAGGTTGCCTGTTTACAAGTCAGGGTAACGCGCTGATTGATAATATTTACAGACGTATGCATTTTAATACCCTCATTTAACAAACTGATTTCTTGTGAGGCACTACAGTAGCATTCAAAGATTTTGCTAGTCGCTGCATAGGTGGACATTGCACAGAACCATAACTGCAAAATACACAGCAATCACCATATTTGGGCTTGATTATCGAATGGCAGTTTTTGCATTCATAGAACCACAAGCAAGCATCTACTGGCATGCGTTCAGAATTCACATAACCACAGCTTGGGCAGCTTAATTCTGATTCAGTTATCATAATCACTTCCCAGACTGGCACGTCCGTGACGCCTAAGCACCAGCCATTTCATAAGTGAAAACAAAAGTAGGAGGCTGCCTGCCAATAACAATACAACCTCTCCAGGCATAAGAAAACCTGCATTGTCTAGCATTACACCAACAAATATGGCTACATATCCATATTGCAAGAACAGTACAAAAGTTTGATGTGCAACAGCTTCCATTGAGTTTTAATTTCCGGTTAATAAAGATAAAAATACTGCCGTGTCTTTAAATCAGTGCGTTAAAAATTAATTGGTTTGCAGCCTTAATTAATTTGTTTTATGGTTAGACGAGTAGCGCATGATATTTCTTACACGAATGCAGATATTTATGTTGTAAGAATTGTTGGCCCTGTACGTCCAATATGCGATCAAGATGCTAATTTTTCGATAACTTTTTAGGACATCACTGATATGTCATATCCTACCGATAACACAAGCCGCATCTCACTTGTACTGTTTCTGCTGCGACAAAGTATATTCATCACCATGGCAATGTGGACAATGGACAAATTCTTGCGTCCGGAACACGCCGCTGCAATTTTCGAGCATTATTATGGATTAGCTGATTTAGGTGTAAGCATTGTTTATATATTGGCTTCTGCTGAAACAGTGTTGTTGCTTGCATTTTTAGTAGGTTTAAAGCCACGTATTACTTACGGCATGGTACTGATACTGCACGGCATTTCTACGTTAGCCTCTTACAAGCAGTACATCAACCCGTTCGAAGGCAGCAACCTGTTGTTTTTTGCTGCGTTACCGATGCTAGCAGCATGTTTTGTACTCTATATCCTCCGGGATTTTGATACATGGCGAGTCTCAACTTGTTTATGTTCCTGTAAAAAGAATCAAGCCGAATAATTGCTTCATGTATCTGGGAGAACCACATGGCACTCATCTCATTGCGTCAATTATTGGATCATGCAGCAGAGCATGATTACGGTATTGCGGCTTTTAATATTAACAACATGGAACAGGTGCATGCCATCATGCAGGCGGCCGATGAAGTTGATAGCCCAGTCATTCTGCAAGCATCGGCCGGCGCGCGCAAATATGCAGGTGAAGCTTTTTTGCGGCACCTAGTATTGGCGGCCATTGAATCATACCCACACATTCCCGTTGTTATGCATCAAGATCACGGCCAGTCACCAGCGGTATGCATTCAGTCCATGCGATCCGGGTTTTCTAGCGTGATGATGGATGGTTCACTATTGGAGGACTCAAAAACCCCCTCCAGCTACCAATACAACATTAACGTAACCAGAAAAGTAGTGGAAATAGCACACGCAATCGGCGTATCGGTTGAAGGAGAACTAGGCGTATTGGGATCATTGGAAACAGGATTGGCTGGCAAAGAGGATGATTCTGGTGCAACTGGTGCATTAAGTCAGTCACAGCTACTTACTTCACCTGAAGAAGCAGCCGATTTTGTACGACAAACAGATGTAGATGCACTGGCCATTGCTATCGGCACCTCACATGGTGCTTATAAATTTTCGCATCCTCCCACTGGAAAAACACTAGCGATCAGCCGTATCAAAGAGATTCATGACCGTATTCCTAACACACATCTGGTCATGCACGGCTCATCATCCGTACCGCAAGAGTGGCTACATATTATCAATGAATTCGGCGGTGACATAAGTGAGACTTACGGCGTGCCGTTGGAAGAGATTATCCAAGGCATCAAGCATGGTGTGCGCAAAGTAAATATTGATACCGACTTGCGCATGGCTTCGGCTGGTGCTATTCGTAGATTTTTTGCACAGAACAGAAAAGAATTTGATCCACGCAAATATCTCAATGCTGCTACAGTTGCTATGTGTGATATTTGCAAAGTACGCTACGAAACTTTTGGTTCTGCAGGCCAAGCGGGTAACATCAAGCCCATTTCCTGTGAACGTATGGCAGAACGTTACAAAGCCGGCGAATTGCTGGCGGTCGTCAAATAATTGCAAGTTGAAGGGATATAAAAATGCGTCGCAAACTAGTCGTGGGTAATTGGAAAATGCATGGCGACATCAATAGCAACCAAACGCTACTTGAGGGCATTATCAACGGCGTGCGTGAGTTAAACAATGCCGACTATGTCGTCTGTGTACCTAGTCCCTATTTGTTCCAGGCAAGAGAACTACTTAAAAACACCAATATCGCCTGGGGTGGGCAAAACGTGAACCAGCATGAGCAAGGTGCCTTTACCGGCGCAGTAGCTCCGCACATGCTCACTGATCTTGGTTGTACTTATGTGTTGTTAGGCCATTCCGAGCGGCGCAGCCTGTTTTACGAAACTAACCTGACGGCCTCCGCCAGGTTTGAAGCAGCAATTAAGGCCGGACTAACGCCCATTTTATGTGTAGGTGAAACGCAGGCAGAACGTGATGCAGGACTTACCGAAGTCATTGTTGCGAGCCAAATGGATGCGGTGATGGCAACTTTAGATGAGCATGAGTTCGCACTAGCCATGCAGCTTAATATGGTATTTGCTTATGAGCCAGTATGGGCAATTGGCTCAGGTAAAACTGCATCACCAGACCATGCGCAAACGGTACATCATTTTATTCGCAATCGAATTGCCAAGCGCAATGCTGAGGCAGCGACCAAAGTACGCATTATTTACGGCGGTAGCTTGAAAGCCAAGAATGCTGAAGACATGTTTGCAATGCCAGATATAGATGGAGGGCTGGTTGGTGGTGCTTCTTTGCTACTCAATGAATTTGTGTCGATTTGTAAGGTTGCTAATTGAACTACGTCTAATGAAAGGACTATCAGACATAAAAACTGATTGTTTGAACATGGTTGAGAATGCACCGTTAATGCATTATGTCAGGATATATATAAACCAACTTTTAATTACAGAGTGGAAGAACGATGATGAATAATATTGTAATGTATACCACTGCAACCTGCCCTTATTGCCATGCTGCGGAACGCTTACTTCACAGCAAAGGCATTGACGAGATTCAATTTATACGTGTAGATCTTGATTTTGAGAAACGTACAGAGATGATAGAAAAAACCGGACGACGTACTGTGCCTCAAATTTATATTAACGATCATCATATAGGTGGGTTTGATGATTTGCAGGCGTTAGATCACTCCGGTGCACTTCATCAGATACTAAAGACGAATCAAATGTAACTGAAAAAATTCACAAATTAGCATCTAGGATTAAGATGCTTTTCAACCTATCTTGCATCATGAGATTATTAGACTATGACGATTGACACCAGTGAATTAGCTGCTCTCAGACCAGATATGACACGCTTTGCTTATTTACTGTTGCGGGATTCCCACGCGGTAGAAGACGTCGTACAGGCAACTATGCTCACTGCCATTGAAAAACAGGATGGCTTCAAAAATAACTCAAGTTTAAAAACCTGGATATTTACTATATTACGTAATAAAACTATTGATACCTTACGACGTGGTAAACGTGAAGTTAGTATTTCAGAGCTTTCAGAGGATGACGATGATCTGGAAGAAGTACTCTTCAACCAACATGGAAGCTGGAATCAGGAAATGAAGCCCAAGGCGTGGGGAGACCCGGAAGCCTCTTTTGAGCAGTCGGAATTTTGGACTGTATTTAATGCGTGCCTCCATAATTTACCGGAACAAACCTCGCGTGTTTTCATGATGCGTGAATTTCTGGAGTTTGAAGTAGACGATATATGTAAGGAACTCAAGCTATCCGCGTCTAATTGTTGGGTAACTTTGCATCGTGCACGCGCAAAGTTACGTCTTTGTCTAGATGCGAACTGGTTTTCCGGACAAGGCTTTCAAGAATCGAGGAGATAGCCATGCTGAGTTGTAAAGAAGCAAATCGTCTGATATCGCAAGAACTTGATCGTAAACTTTCATGGGGTGAGCGCATCGGGTTAAAGTTGCATATCAGTATGTGTGATGGCTGTTCTAACGCCAGAAAACAAATGGGCATTGTTCATAATGCCTGCAAACATGCGTTTGGGCTAGCTGATAAATCAGAGTAATAGTGTGTGAGTAACGAGTCTAAAATGCAATGATGAACTACGACAGTGAAACAGTATTGCCAACGTAATTATTACTGACAAAAAAAGTAAGTTATTTTATTGACGGTGCTAGGAGTTTCATTATAATTACAGAATAATAATTCTGCAATTAATTTATATGGCGCGCATCCGAGAGTTCGACCCAGATATTGCCCTTGATAAGGCCATGAAAGTTTTTTGGCAAAAGGGCTACGCCAACACGTCGATAGAAGACTTGGTGAGCGCCACCGGTGTAAATCGTTATGGGCTGTATGATGAATTTGAGAATAAGCATGGATTATTTCTTGCCGCCCTTGAGCACTATCAGAATACCATTATAGGGATGCTATTTGGCATGGTGGAACGCCCTGATGCATCGCTAACAGACATTCGGGCTTATTTTGCAAAACTGCTAGAACTTTCTTCTTCGAATATGGGCAAATTGGGTTGCCTAATGATGAATAGTGCAAGTGAAGTAGCTCCCCATGACGAACATGCTGCCAAAGTGTTTGAGATGTTCAGGACCAGATTGCAACTCGGCTTCAGAAATGCCTTGTCCAATGCGAAAGCCGCAAGTGAGCTTCCGTCTCAAGTTAATGTGGAGCAAGTTGCCGATTTCTTGACTGGCATCATGCATGGGCTGCCTGTGATGGTGAGGTCGCACGCAAATCCAAAAATGATTGCAAATGTGGTGGATGTAGCACTGTCACACCTTCAATAATTTTTTTGCCAATTTCAGAATAAACGTTCTGTTATTTATATTTCGTAGTGGTGGTTCAACTTTCATGACAAGGAGTCAAAAATGAATCAAGTCGCATCGGTAAGTAGAAGTTATCAGGCAAATTCACCAACAACCCCCAATGGTTCGATACCCAGCTCTCTCGCTCCGCTTCGTTTTGAAGGTATCGGCTATTACGACGTACCGCCAGAGCGGATGTTTGCGGCCATTTCCGACCCAACTGCACTAAGCAAGTGGTTACCAATGCTCAAATCGCTGCACATGAATCATGCAGAATCCGAGAACGGACCTGTTGCGTGCGGCGTCGGTTCAGAACGTAGCTGCTCGTTCAGCATGATGGGCGATGTGGCCGAGCAGGTAATCTGGTGGAACCCGCCACACGGCTATGCTTTCAGCTTCCAGCCGAAAAGCAAGATGATGGTGCCAACGCAGAACCATGTCGTGGTTTTCCTCGTTGAGCCGCATGGTAACGGCGGTAGCAAGTTCATTTTCCGTACGCATTTTGACTGGCTGCCCGGCATGATGCGCCATATGGCGGCGCGCATGATGCCAATGATGCTCAACATGGGGCTTGAAAATTTGAAAAGGCAGTTAGGTGGCAAGGGCGGAAAATTCCGCCGTATCGTATAGACAGATTAACAGCCTGATGGCACACAAATTAAACAAACATAATACTTATAGAAAATGGCAATAAAAATGACTAAACCTAAAATCTTAGTGACGAGTGCTGCTGGAAAAACTGGAAATCAAACAGTCAAACAATTACTTGAAAAGGGATATTCCGTTCGTGCATTGGTACACCGTATAGATGCTCGTAGTGATTCACTGAAGTTACTTGGTGCAGAGGTTCAGGTTGGCAATCTGCATGATATTGAAGATGTGCGTCGTGCATTAAAGGATGTGCAAAGAGCCTATTTTTGCGTGCCATTGCTGCGCAATGCTTTAAATGCAAGTGTGGTGTTCGCTGTAGCCGCCCAAGAGTGCAAATTAGAGGTGGTTGTGGTTTTAAGCCAATGGCTGGCTGACCCGCACCACCCTTCCATTCATACACGAGAGACATGGATGGCTGACCAGATGTTTGCTTGGATGCCTGATGTGGATGTGGTAACGATTAATCCTGGCTGGTTTGCCGATAATTACATGGCAGCACTTGAACCGATTGCACAGTTTGGCATGATGCCAATGCCGCTGGGTCAGGGTATGAATGCACCGCCATCAAATGAGGACATTGCACGCGTAATTGTAGCTGTACTTATCAACCCTGCTCACCACCTTGGGAAGGTCTATCGCCCGACGGGACCAGCATTATTGGCTCCTCAAGATATAGCTGCCACATTTGCGAAAGTATTGGGGAGACCTGTTAGATACATAGATGCACCTGTTGGGATGTTTAGCAAAGTGTCGCGTGCTTTAGGCTTCCCCGACTTCACGACTTCTCAGGTGCTTTGGTATTTTGAAGATTACAAACGTAATGCTTTCGGTATTGGCGCACCAACGCAGGCTGTGCAGGAAGTGACTGAACAAAAACCAGAAGACTTTGAAACGATAGTCCGCCGTTATGTCAGCGCATCACCATTAACCGTAAGAGGTGTTGTACCTACGGCTAGAGCAATGAATGGCATGATGAAAATTATGCTAAAACCAGAACTCGATGCGTGTTACGAACAAAACCAAGAATTCCCCAAGTTGGCACGGCCTACATTGGCGGCAGAAACACAAAGCTGGCACTCTACGCATGACTGATCCATTATCAGTAGTTAAGTCCGCATTACGAGCTTGAGAGTAAAGGGGTACAGCCTCATCGATGCGGATTACATGAAAAGGTAATACCCAGATGATCTCATGCCAAAATCCGTGCAGTTAATCGCTAAATTTATCAGCATATTCGGAGAAAAAAATGATTGCAAAAAGCAGAAAAACTAAAAAAGACAATGCTACTTTGTCACATGGCGAAAAATTATTTGCGAAATTGCTATCGTTTTACGCCACGCCCCATACAGAATACCCTGTTGAGCGGGCAATGCTATTTGGGTTTGACTGTTTGCGGATAAATGGCAAGGTATTCGCTAAACTGCACAACGGCCATCTTGTCATAAAACTTCCAGCTACCCGTATCGCGGCTTTAATTGAATCCGGCCTAGCCAGTTCTTACGGATTTCGGGGGCGCTTGCTGAAGGAGTGGGCAGTACTTTCAACAAGCAAAGACATTATCGCATTGGCCGAAGAAGCCAGAGTTTTCACTGGGAACTGAAAACTGCGTATTCTGATTAATTTTAACACCTAAAACCTAACGCAGCAGTGGAAGTGAATTTCCCCCTAAGTGTTCAACTAATGAAGTACATTAATGCCTAACATTACGCTCAAGCGGGACGCGCCTTTTCGTGGCGGTTTTGAAGGTTTGTTATTTTTTCAGCCTTGGTGGCTTCGCTTATCTTCCGTGAAAGGCCCGCTCCTTAGCTTTATGTTAGACGCTCGGAATCCACATTTATGACTACCGTCGCAGAACACTACGAAAATCACCTTGCTCTTGTCTACCTATGGATGGCAGGAGGCTTTGATGCCGCCATATCTCGCGGCGAGAGTGAGATCAACGCCGTTTGCCCGAATCCGTCGAACGGAATCACTGCCGTAGATCTCGGAGCGGGTTTCGGCATGCACTCCATTCCTCTGGCTCATCGCGGCTATTCGGTGGTCGCTATCGATAGCTCCCCGAAACTGCTTGAAGTACTACAAGACCACATCGAGACGTTGCCTATTCAGACGGTGGAGGATGATCTGCTGGCCTTTCAAAAACACCTGAACACCAAGGCACAACTTATCTTATGTATGGGTGACACATTGACGCATCTGTCAGAACTACAGTCCGTCGAGCAATTATTTTCTCTTGTTGCAGAATCGCTGCACCCGGATGGCACGTTCATTACCACCTTTAGAGACTACACATCTCCTCTCGTTGGAGATGGACGCTTTATTCCCGTAAGGAGTGACAATGATCGCATCATGACTTGCTTTCTTGAGTACTCCCCCGACTACGTTACCGTTCACGATGTGCTTCAGGAGCGGAATGGTTCTATCTGGCAACAACGAGTCAGCTCTTATAGAAAACTCAGGCTTTCGCCGGAGTGGGTATCCACGGCTCTTCAAACCAGAGGTTTTACGGTTCGCATTGAGCCTGGGCTTGCAGGTATGGTTCGTGTTGTCGCTGACAAGCATCTAACCCTACGCTCAAGCGGAACTGCGCAAAAGCGCGCAGCCCCTTAGCTCCACGTTAAGCGTAATCACTGATTGACCATTATTCAAGTTATAGCGTTAAAAATACATCTAAAATGGGTACCATGAAAAAACTAGCCACAAACACATTCCGCGTTAAGCTCTTCAATAAATTGATGGGCTTTGCCAGTACGCTTCAAAACATACCTGCGAAGATAACGCCACCGCCCTTCAGACTCATGCAAATCGGCTCACTATTCTGGCAGTCCCGTGCATTGTATGTGGCAGCCAAGCTCGAATTGGCTGATGTGCTTGGCGACACCGAGAAAAGCACACATGAAATCGCCACGGTTTTACAGCTTCATGAAGACCATCTCTACCGATTGATGAGGATGTTGGGTTCAATGGGTATTTTCGATGAAACTGCCCCGCGCGTGTTCAAGAACTCCAAAACATCGGCGTTTCTGCGTCAAGATAACCCCAAAAACGTGCGTGCCATGATCTTGATGCACAACTCACAGGAAATGACTAAACCGTGGATGGAATCTTTGGAGGAAAGTATCCGTGACGGCGGCGTGCCATTTGCCAAAGTATATGGTGTTGATGTATTTAGCTATATGGATCAGCACAAAAACTTTGATTTACTGTTCTCTCAAGCAATGGACACGGTAGAAAACCTCACCGGTAACTTATTTTTGGAAGACTTTAATTGGGGGCAGTTTGACCGTATTATTGATGTCGGCGGTTCCAAAGGCAGCAAAGCCTTATCCATTCTTAAGTCTCACCCCAACCTAAAAGCCATTGTGTTTGACAGGCCACAAATCATCGAAGCCGCCAAAACCCATTGGCAGGGCAAAATAGCCGCCGATATACTTGCGCGCATTGATTTTCAGGGCGGCAATATGTTTGAGTCCCTGCCAGCCGCCGCCTCAGATAATGACCTCTTCGTGTTTGCTGCCATATTTCATTGTTTAAGTGACGAAGAATGCACAACCGTATTAAGCAACCTGAAAACAGCGATTGGTAATACCCAATCATCTGTACTTTTTGCTGATGCCGTTGCTGAGGAAATCCATATTAATCCAACAATAGCCGCTTTCGACATGCAAATGTTGATTGGCACAACGGGACGTGAGCGTACACCGAGCGAGTGGAAACAATTGCTGGAAAACGCTGGATTTGAAATTGTGGAGATCATGAATGTGAGAACCTTTGCCAAATTCATTATCGCCAAATCATTCCAGCCCAATCTTCATGCCTAACATGGCGCTCAAGCGGGACGCGCCTTTTCGGGGCAATTTTGAAGGAGTAGGCAGTGCTTTCAACAAGCAAAGACATTCTCGCATTGGCCGAAGAAGCCAGAGTTTTCACTGAAAACTGATAACTGCATATTCTGATTATGGTGCGTGAATTTCTTAAGTTTGAAGACGATGACATTTGTAAGGAACTCTATCTCTCCTCGTCTAATTGTTGGTTAACCTTGCATAGTGCATATGCATATGCATCGTCAGCATGAACAATGACGATATGGCAGAAAATACTAGCTGGAAATAACATCTGAACAAAAGACACAAAATGAAACGACTGATACACTTAATACTAACCCCAAAAATCATCTATAGTGCCACGAAAGTAAGTTTGGTCGTCGGCACTCTGCTAAACGTGATCAACCAGTGGGAATACATACTTGCTGGTCAAGGAATAATGGTCGGACACTTACTCATGAATTACATGGTGCCGTTCTGTGTTTCAGCCTACAGTGGCGCCAAAGCACTTACATCACAAATAAATAAATAAAGGCTTATTATGAAAGCAATATGGAATGATGCAGTGATAGCAGAATCCAACGATACCGTTGTAGTGGAAGGTAATCATTACTTCCCTTTAGACTCGATTAACCGGGATTTTTTTACTGAAAGCACACATACCACCACTTGTGGCTGGAAAGGTTTGGCTAATTATTTCTCCATTGAGGTTAACGGCAAATTGAATGCAAACGCCGCCTGGATATATAAGAACCCTAGCAAAGCTGCTGAAAAAATCAAGGATCATGTCGCATTCTGGCAGGGTGTGGTAATAACAGGATAATTAACAAGACATGAATATAAAAATACCGACTTAATGAATCATTCATCTTACATGTCACTGCCTGAAATCAGTAAAGAAAGTCTGATAAAACGATATCAGCTCATCAGGCAAAAGACATTAGAAATCTGCAGTCACATTGAGAATGAAGATTTCGTAGTCCAGCCTGCTCCAGAGGTTAGCCCCCCCAAATGGCATTTGGGCCATACAAGCTGGTTTTTTGAAGAATTGATACTGGCAAAATTTCAAAACAATTACACGCGCTTTAACAACCAGTACAGCACCCTATTCAACTCTTATTACAAAGCGCTAGGGCCACATACTATTCAGGCCAACCGTGGCAATCTATCCCGGCCGACTGTTAGTGAAATCACTCAGTATCGGATTAATACCGATGAACAGCTTACAAATTTCATCACCCAGAACAAGCTGACAAGTGAAATCATATTTTTACTTGAAACCGGGCTTCATCACGAGCAGCAACACCAGGAGCTGCTTTATATGGATATCAAATACATTCTGGGATCAAATAAACTGGAAACAAGATACTCTCCGGCAATACTAAAAGATGCATGCCAACCGACACCAGGTTGGACAGGGTACGCTGAAGGTATTTATGAGATTGGATATGACGGCCCGGACTTTTCTTACGACAACGAACGGCCGCGCCACAAAAATTACCTTTACCCATTTTCAATGAGCCAAAGTCTGGTAACGAATGGCGAGTTTTTAGAGTTTATTGAAGACAATGGTTATTCAAAATCTAAATATTGGCTAAGTCAGGGCTGGGATTGGGTGAATCAACAACAAATTCAACACCCTTTATACTGGTCTATGCTTGGTGGAAACTGGCATGAATACACACTACACGGCTTAATACCGCTGGATTTGAATAAGCCGCTAGTACACATAAGCTATTTTGAAGCGGACGCCTTTGCTAGCTGGAAAAAACTCAGGCTACCCACAGAGCAGGAATTCGAAGTTTTTCTAGCAGAATCAGAAATTGCCGAGACTAATAAAGGTAATGAAACTTATCATCCGAACTCAGCGCAGCAAGCTGCCGGGCAAGTCTGGTGCTGGACCCGCAGCCAATATTCGCCTTATCCGAGATTCAAGGCTTTTGACGGATTACTAAATGAATATAATGGCAAATTCATGTGTAACCAGTTTGTTCTAAAGGGCGGCTGCATCGTCACGCCAGACAATCACTACCGCCATAGCTACAGAAACTTCTATCTACCACAGCAACGTTGGATGTTTTCCGGCATAAGATTAGCGAAAGATATCACTTGAAAATAACCAATCTAATTGAAAAAGATCAATCCAGCCAACATAGAGAAGAATTTGCAGCAGATGTGTTGATAGGTCTCAGCACTCACCCAAAATTCATATCTTCCAAATACTTCTACGACGATATTGGCAGTGAGTTATTTCAAAAAATATCCCAACACGAAGATTACTATTTAACCAAAACCGAGTTTTCCATCTTGCAGAATGCTAGTACGGTTATTCCTGAATTAATCAGGGAACCAGCAATTGATATCATAGAGTTGGGGGCTGGCGATGGGCACAAAAGCAAATTGATTATCGATGGCTTTTTAAACAAAGGCTGCAAAGTTAATTTTTACCCGATCGATATTTCTGAAAAAGCCATGCATTTACTGGGACAGAACATGGCAGCCAGTGAAAATTTTACTATCCACGGTATCGTTGCGGATTATTTTACCGGGTTGACTCACCTTAAAAAAATATCCGGCAATAAAAAGCTGGTACTTTTTTTAGGCTCCAATATCGGTAATTTTAATAAGCAGCAAAGCCGGGATTTTCTTAAAAAACTATGGATGTCTTTAAACACTTCCGACCATGTTTTGATTGGCTTTGACTTAAAGAAAAATTCACACATCCTGAACAAAGCCTATAACGACTCTGCTGGCTTGACCAGAGCATTTAATCTAAATCTTTTAAGCCGAATCAATCGGGAGCTTGGTGCGAATTTTGACGTTTCAAAATTCCAACACTATGGTTTCTACAACCCTGCACTAGGAGCTATGGAAAGTTACATAGTCGCTTTGGAAGATCAAAAAATATACATTTCAGCTTTGGAGAAAAGTTTTTATTTTGAAAAATTTGAGGCCATGCATCTGGAATCATCTTATAAATTTTCGCCCTCAGATATTAGTTACCTGGCCAGCCATGCTGGATTTCATATTGAACAGCATTTCTCAGATGAAAGAAACTATTTTACGGATGCACTTTGGCAAGTACAAAAAGATTAATACAATAAAAACATAGTGAGTAGAAAGTACGTTAATAATCACTAGCCATAATGTCGGGAGACCCCTTTGAGCGAAAACTTTGACTTTGATAGTGAAGCTAAACGTGAATTCACCGACAGCCTTAAATATGATGGGCGACAAGAAGTATTTGGCCGCACTGACATTATCCCCATGTGGGTCGCAGATATGGATTTTGCAGCACCTGCTGCAATTACCAGTGCACTTGTTGAGCGTGCCCTTCACCCGGTTTACGGCTATAGCATCTACCCTGATAGCCTTTATGACTCTCTGATCAATTGGCTGAAGCATCGTCATGGGTGGCACATAAAACGTGAATGGATTGTAATGTGCCCGGGTGTGGTACCTTCATTGCATGTAGCCATCATGGCATTTACAAAGCCAGATGAGTCCGTGATTGTGCAACCACCAGTGTATTTCCCCTTTTTTTCTGCCATAACAAACACTGGTAGATTATCAATACAGAACCCGCTACGACTTAAAAACAACCATTACACGATTGATTTTGAGCATTTGGAACTATGCGCCTCTAATGCACGAATGCTGCTTCTCTGTTCACCGCATAATCCGGTCGGTAGAGTATGGACTAGAGACGAACTGAAACGGCTGCTGCAAATTGCAGAGAAATATGAATTAGTCATATTTTCAGATGAAATTCACGCTGATCTCATTTATCCAGATTTCAAACACTATATACTGGCGACCCTATCAGAATATCAAAACAATATTGTCACCGCCCTAGCCCCCAGTAAATCTTTCAATATACCCGGCCTGAATCTATCGGTATTGATTATTCCGGATGCAGCACAACGTAGCGCAGTTAATAAAGCATTTGATATATCACACGTCAATGCTGCCAATCCATTTAGTATTGTTGCTTTTGAAGCTGCTTACCGCGATGGTGAGGCATGGCTGGATGCCCTTCTCAAGTATCTAAAAGAAACGCGTGATTTTGTTGCCAACTATATAATTGCTAACCTGCCAAAAATTCACCTGATTGCACCAGAAGGCACTTATTTGTTATGGCTGGATTGTCGCGCTTTGGGCATGAACGATGCCGAACTGAAACACTTCTTTGTACACGTCGCTGGCGTAGGGTTAAGTCCAGGTACGTTATTTGGCGAATCCGGTAGCGGCTATATGCGCATGAACATTGGCACATCTCGGCATATAATTGCCAAAGCGCTCGACAATATCACCAAGGCGCTAGCCTGAATGCCGACAGTTGATACTGGTCTTATGAACGATTGCGCCAATACTCGGGAATCTCATCCCGATAACGGCGGAAAATCAAATTAGCAACCAGTGCTGTCCAGCCAGACTGATGCTGCGCCCCCAAACCTAGTCCAGTATCAGCATGGTAATACTCATGAAGCATCAGTAAATCATGCCAATGCGGGTCATGCTGCTTCGGATGATCAGCAGGAAAAGCTGGCACGACCCCGTTACCATCGCGGCGGACCACATCCACCACGCGATCAGCCAACAACACTGCTGCATGCTTCAACGTGATGGGTTGCCCGTCTAAACAGGGTGCAGGAAAAGTATAATCATCACCTAGATAGCGTGCATATTTTTCCAACACCTGAATCAACATATAATTAGTAGGCATCCACACCGGGCCGCGCCAGTTGGAATTACCGCCAAATAAGCCTGTATTGGATTCACCGGGTACATATTCGATCATAGCACTACCTATACCCGGAATATGCCCCAAGTCTGAACGTGTTGCGTGCAACTTTGACACGCTGCGCACGCCGTAGCGAGACAAAAACTGATCCTCATCAAATATCCGCGTTAACATGCGCGTCAACATATCAATATTAACTACCGCCAGCATATGTTCGCCCCGATCATTGGTGTGTGACGGGCATGCACAGTAGGTATGGCCATCAAGCATGCCACCCTGGTTCTTTTTCATCACTGCAACAAATCGGGGGGCGTTTTTTAACAGGCTAGGGTCAATAATCTCACAAGCAAACAAGGGGATTATGCCCACCCAGGAAAAAACATCAATGCGCTTGATACTGCCATCGGGCAATTCCACCAGATCCTTGAAGAATCCGTCTTCTTCATCCCACAGCGAGGTTGAAATTGCACTGACACCAGCCATGGTCTGGGCAATCGCGAGAAATTGGCTATAACACTGAATCGCTATATCTTCGTAACTTGCATCCTCGCTGGCAATCTCAAGCGCCATGGCTGTGAGATTGAGTGCAAACATTGCCATCCAGCCCGTTGCATCAGCTTGCTTTAACATATAGCCAACCGGCAATGGCTGCGAACGGTCGTACACCGAGATGTTATCCAACCCTAGAAATCCACCGCCAAATACATTCTGCCCTTCGGCATCCTTGCGGTTGATCCACCACGCGTAATTAAGCAGTAATTTATGCAGCACGCGTTTTAAAAAAGCTATATCTCCCTTGCCTCTTTGTATCCTATCGGCACGAAATACCTTGAGCGCACCCATCGCATGCACAGGTGGATTGGTGTCGCCCAACGCCCACTCATAAGCGGGAATCTGTCCATTGGGATGCATATAGCGCTCAGAGACCAATAACTCAATCTGATTTTTGGCAAAATTGACATCTACCGGCGCAAAAGCCGCACAGTGAAATGCCAAATCCCAGGCAGCAAACCAAGGGTATTCCCACTTATCCGGCATGGAAATCACATCGGCTGCCTGCAAATGCTTCCAATGTGCATTACGGCCTTTTTTACGGGATTCTGGCGGGGCTGTCACATCACCTTTTAGCCAAGTTTTTATATCGTAATGATAAAACTGCTTATTCCAAATCAGGCCGGAAAAAGCCTGACGCATAATGCGAGAATCTTCCTCGGTGGCATTCAGCAACAGTTCCTGATAAAACTGGTTATATTCCGATTGCCGCTGCGCCAACACCTGATTATGTTTAGAAAACGGCCGTGTGTGGGGCGTTGCTGACAATACCAGATTGATACTTTCAGATTCTCGCGCTGTTACTGTGAGTTTATGCACAGATGCAAATTTTGTCCCTTGCAGCTCTGGATTCACAGCTTTATGTTCGTTGTGAATAAGGTAGCGATGAAATGCGTCTTTGACATAGGGGCTAGCATTCTGCACCCCCCAAAGCTGTTGGTTATTGCTCTCGTTCTCGGTATAAAGCAAGTCGGCTTGCTCCTTGCCGTAAAGTACATAGCTTCCTAATGTCGAATGTTCTGCACTTACTGCCCAGGCGGAGCCATCAGGTGCAGCAATTGATGCTATTAACGGTTTCTCCAACCCTTCACCTGACCATGACCAGGTATTACGAAACCACAGTTGCGGCAGTAGCCAAAGTGTAGCTGTTTTATCACCATGATTAGTAACCACAATTTTAATGTATAACTTATCTGTTTGGGCTTTTGCATACTGCACTTCCACGTCCCAATAGCGGTTTTCTGCAAACACGCCCGTATCCAACAATTTATATGTAGGCTTATCACGTCCGCGTTTGGCATTTTCTTCAATAAGTTCCTGGTATGGGAATTTAGCCTGGGGATATTTGTAGAGGTAATGCATCCATGCATGGGAAGGTAATGCACCTATGTAAAAGTAGTTTTCTTTTACATCCTCTCCATGGTTACCTTGGTTGCCAGTTAAACCAAAAGCGCGTTCTTTCAGAATTGGATCTTCACCATTCCATAAGGCAATCGAAAAACAAAGCCGTTGAGCTTCATCTGATATACCACCCAAACCATCTTCATTCCAGCGGTAGGCTCGGGAGCGAGACTGCTCATGATCTAAATACTCCCAGGCCGTTCCGTCTGCGCTGTAATCCTCACGTACTGTACCCCATGCGCGCTCAGCAAGATAAGGCCCCCATAACCCCCAGTTACTCTCAGTCCGATGTTGAGCTTCCAGGCGTTTCTGTTCTGCATTAAGCGTTTTCTTGTTCTTTACACCAGATACCATGATGTCCCCTTTCGCTGCTTTATATGTTTACCTGGTTGATTTTCCATGGACATCGCTTCTGCGTGCACGTTCCAGCTTTACCCAAGCTTCTATCATACAGGCCACGCTCCATGCCTGCGAAGGCGCACCGCGTGCAATATGTGGATAGTCGCCATCAAAAATCTCGGATACTGAACCCAATCCCGCACACAATAAATGATCCTGTATTGCTCCCAGACGAGAAAGTGCCAATTCTGCATTTCCTGTTACACGGTATTCAGCCAGTGCAAAATGAGGTAAAAGCCAAGCCCAAACCGTACCCTGATGATAAGCGGAATCACGCTCCCATACGCCGCCTTCGTAACGGGGATGGTAATCGGGATGCTCCGGCGACAAAGTACGCAAACCATATGGGGTTAGCAGATGTTTTGTAACTTCTTTCACCACTCGCGCCTGAGTTTTTTGTTCAAGCGGTGAGTAATGCAAACTTACTGCAAATATCTGATTAGGTCGTACACTGACATCACCCCCTACTTCGCCATCCAGTACATCATAGAGCCCGCCTTTAGGTTTGATAAAACGCGTAAAACTGGCACGCACTTGCGTTGCCATATTCTCATATGGTGAATCTTTCTTTTTTAACAGTAGGCTAAATGCTGCCATACACTCCAGAGCGTTGTACCACAATGCATTTACTTCAACCGGCTTGCCGTGACGCGGTGTCACAACCCAATCACCTACTTTGGCATCCATCCATGTCAGCTGCACACCAGGTTCGCCTGCACGTAATAAACCATCGTTAGCATCAACACCTATACCGTAGCGTGTACCACGCATATACCAATCAATGATTTCTTCCAATAACGGATATATTTCTTTTAATCCGGCGATATTTCCGTTTACAGATAAATATGAGCGCCATGCTTCAATATACCAAAGCGCTGCATCTACAGCATTGTATTTAGGGGGCTGACCGCGGTCAGGAAAGATGTTTGGCAGCATACCCTGATCAACATAGCGGGCAAAAGTCATCAATATGCTTTTAGCCGAAGAGAAAAGCCCGGTTTTTAGGGTTAAGCCTGGCAAGGCAATCATTGTGTCGCGCCCCCAATCCCCAAACCATGGGTAACCAGCGATGACGGATTCCCCATTAGAAAAACCTTCCATTGGCCGCTTAATCAGGAAACTATCAGCTGACAACAGCAATTGACGAATCCAGCAAGGTGTTTCACAAAGCTCCGGAATCAGCATTCCCGCACGCGTCAACTGTGCAGCATCATGTGCCTGCCTGCGCCGCATAGATTCTGTTATATATGGTGATGCATCCGCATCAAGTGAAGCAACTAAACCGCTCCATTCATTCCAAACCTGCATGTGCAGATGCGCCACACAAAGATGTGCATCACGGTCTGGCAGCCCACGCTCAGTTTCCTGTGACAAAGCAAAGTCTTCGATCCACTGATGTTCACTACTAAGTCGACCAGAACTTGTCTTAAAGTGCAGGGTTTGCTGTCCATGCTGCCGCAAGGATAGTTGCGTTTCATCACCCTCAATCACTGGATTGAATTCCCACATATGAGCTTCGCTGTGATGATCCCGCTGATTTGCCAGCAAATCAACGGTAAGATAGACGGGGTGGTCAATTTCATTCACCAGCCTCCAGGCAATATAGGTCGTATTCTGACCATGCTCCATCCAGATACATTGCTCTATGATTAAGTCATCTATCATAAAACGCCAAGTGGGCATGGTGCCATCCAGACGAAAAGATTCAATATGCACATAACCACGCGGCTCTACCGCCCCACCTCCCCAACAATTACTAAACAAAGGGTAGATTTTTTCACCATCATGTAATGTTGCATCAGCTTTGGCGAACACTAAACTCCTCCCTAGAGGCGCTTGTGTCGGCACAATAAGCAAACCATGATAACGCCGCATTAAACTTTGAGAAATTGTACCGCCAGCATAACCGCCAAGACCGTTCGCTAACCACCATTCACGATTGTTACTTTGCGTATAATCATTGCAAATTTCACGTCCAAAGTGAACAATGTCAGGTAGCTTAGCTTTCATTTTTTTGCTCCTTTACATATTGGCCGGCATTAAGTCATTCGCCCCCATGCTTATTAATTCCGGTTTACTTAACCATTCAAATCGTCAACTTGCCTATTAGACGAGGACCATCACAGTTATTTACAATTATCTTGAAAGAAATAAAATTAACCGTTCCGTGTAAGATTTGGTGAAACCAATCGTCTAATGCCCAACATCACTCAATATGCCAGTGATGCACGATTGATTTTTAATACTATATCTGGAGCTCAATATGAAATTCACAACCATCGCAAAAACCCTATTATCTACTGGCGCCATGGTCATGGCTGTCACTGGCACCGCGCTAGCTGCTACCTGTGGCGCTAACCCATGCGCAGGCAAGCACAAACATCATCAAAACAACCCATGCGCTGCCAAGAATCCATGCGCAGCAAAAAATCCATGTACGGCAAACCCTTGTGCTACGAAGAATCCTTGCGCCGCTAAAAACCCATGTGCTGCCAAGAACCCTTGCGCTGCTAAAAGTCACTAAATGACTGCGGCTTCATCTCAGCGTAACAAAGGTTTGGAGCCAGCACAGCCAAAAAAAACTGCATCCGCCGCACCACTTACAGCGGATGTAGTTCCTATTCCTGACCTTGCCGCCCTATCATTGTCACAGTTGATTTCAATGCGTCAGGCGGGTAAAGAAGTTCTTACCTGTTACCGTGTGCTAAAAAAATCCGGCCTCAATCTTGTAGGAGAAGTATTGCGCGACAGCCTTAATGCCGGTCAAACATTCTACGAACTTGAGCACTATCCGCCTGACGATGTCTACGATTCCGACAGCCACGCGCAATACTATTACCACGCGCACCGTAGCGAGGCAGGAGAACATGGGCACTTTCACACGTTCCTGCGTCCGCGCGGCATGCCACCCAATTTGGCTCCTATTAAATATCCAGCCACTGACCTTTGGCCACAAGGCGATGAAGCACTTTCGCATTTAATCGCAATCGCCATGGATGCGTACGGCTACCCAACTGGCCTTTTCACCGTTAATCGCTGGGTAACAGCAGAGGCATGGTACCCGGCTGACCAAGTCATTCGCATGCTGGACTATTTCGTGATTGATCATGCTTTCCCTTCATGGCCAGTAAACCGCTGGATTAGTGCAATGTTCATACTTTACCGCCCTCACATGGAAGCACTGTTGTTACATCGTGACCGCATCATCTGGGATTGGGCAAAGCTACATCCAGGGCAAGATATATTTGAGGACCGTACACTGGACCTCACTAGCTACCTACCCATTCAAGTGGAAGATTTGCTAGCCGAACTTGATCGTCTCATTGCGCTAAAAACCTGAATGCCTAAAGCGGAACAAAGCCGCATACGCACTATTTGGCTAACCACATTAGCACTCGTTGCTTTTGCGGCAAACTCATTACTATGTAGGCTAGCACTTGCTCAACCGTCTATTGATGCTGCAAGCTTCTCACTTATCAGATTATTGTCCGGTGCGATTACCTTATGGCTGATTGTTATCCTGACTCGAAGCAGAACAGCTGAATCGCTCGGCGGCAACTGGCTTTCTGCCATTTTTTTATTTCTTTACGTTGTTGGGTTTTCTTTCGCTTATCTTGATCTTAGTGCGGGCACCGGAGCGCTAATCCTTTTTGGCGCAGTGCAAGCAACCATGTTACTTTCCGCCATTCTGTCAGGTGAACGTCCGTATTTTGTAGAGTGGTTTGGTTTGCTACTGGCCATCCTTGGACTGGTCTATTTAATACTTCCGGGACTCACGACTGCTCCTTCATTAATAGGGTCAGTATTCATGGTAATTGCAGGAGTTGCCTGGGGTATCTACTCATTACGTGGGCGCAAAACTACCACTCCGCTAGCAGCAACAGCAGGAAATTTTATACGCGCTGTCCCATTAGCAATGGTAGTTTTTCTGGTTTCATTTGACCACATTAAAATTTCAGTTGAAGGTACATTAGCTGCAACTTTATCAGGTGCACTTGCATCAGGTATTGGGTACACCATCTGGTATGCTGCCTTGCGTGGCTTATCAGCATCACGTGCCGCCACTTTGCAACTCACAGTGCCAGTGCTAGCAGCAATTGGCGGTATATTTTTATTGTCAGAAGTAATATCGCTACGCCTTCTTCTGTCTGCTTTCATGATTCTAGGTGGAGTTGCGCTAGCTGTACTAGAACGAGAATATACTACTCATTAGATACATGTGAGGAACCCGGAAAGTAATAAGTGAGTGGAAAAACCCTTCTCTCCACTCACTTATAAACCAAAATTGTCTCCTGTGACAATTAATACTATTTAGCTGCGCATGGATTTTTTGCTCCGCAAGGATTCTTAGCGGCACAAGGGTTTTTAGCTGCGCATGGGTTCTTGGCACTACAAGGATTTTTTGCTGCACACGGGTTCTTGGCAGCACAGGGGTTAGCCGCACATGGATTAGGTTTAAAAGTTTTCTGAACCTTCGCCGTATATGCTGTAAGTGCTGCCAACTCTTTCGAATCCCATTTCAATGGTTGAGCAGCCATCGGAGCAACCATGCAAAACTGGATCATCTCATCTAAATATACTTTTTTAAGATTTGAACGATCAACGGTCATTGCCACTTTATGTGGGTAAGGCTTAGCAAAAGTTGGTTGATACAAATTATTGCCCTGATGACAGGTAAAGCAGGATACCCCATTTGTACTGAGTTTGGGATTCTTGAATAATTCTTCACCATATTTCTCTAAATCCGCCTTACCCCCCTTGTAAGGCTTGTAACCAACGGGTCGCGTAACCAGTTTTGGGTCAATCTTAGCGCTTGCTGCACATGGGTTAGCTGCGCACGGATTTGCAGCACAAGGATTCTTGGCAGCACAAGGATTTTTTGCTGCACATGGGTTTGCCGAAACATTAGTGCGAGAACGAGGGGAACATGGGCTACAAGGTGCTGCCCATACAGCGGTAGATAACCCTAACGATGCAGACAGTAAACCACTAGATAATAGTAATGATGCAGATTTTTTAATCGCAAATTGACGCATGACTTTTCTCCTTTTTAATGACTTTGGTAACAGCACACGGCCGCATCAATTAGACGTAAAGAGTGAGAGATTCTTACATGCATGAAGTCAAAGGAGCTGAAAAGAACCTTTTTGAAACTTAGAATATTATTAAGAAAACTAACGACATCAGGAATTATTAATCAAAAATCATGCGGGGTTCGAATACCCGCGGGGACGCCAATTATTTTAATAATTGGATAATACTTTGGCATTTATTTTATGATTTTGCACTGAACATATTTTTAATAAAAACCGCATAATTTTAAAAAGGACACGAACTCTACACAGCATTAACCAGCACTAAAGACCGGGGCGAGACGTAAAACTTTGACCTGCTTTTATACAGAAAATATCACTTTGATATTTCCAATTTCATTCTTACTAATATCTCTAGAGTAATATTTTTCACCGTTAATTAATTCATAGATATCGATTTCAAATTCAAAATTATCTTCATGCATTATTCCTATACTCACTTGGGCTATTTGGTCCATTTTCCAAAATTCTGACCAGTTCAAATGAGGTGGTGACACAACATACACCGCTAAGACTGCCACATTTGGATTTGTTCTTAATTCATTAAGTTGAGTAAGGTTAGACAAAATGTAGGAAGAACGAACTCTTGTATCTTTTTCAGTAATTTGAATGTCTGCAAAGAACCAAGGTGCGTTCACCATCAATTCAACATATGCCCATGCACTCTCATCTGAATTTGAAAGTGGCCAAATAATTTTAGCATGATCAAAGGTCTGAAACATATACGCAACTCTCAACATTAATAACAAAATGAACAGTATACATTGTAGTCATATATTGTTCATTTTGGCTATATGGAACTTCTAAAAAGGAAGTTCCATGGACATAAAAAAATCACTCGGATTAGCCATTAAAAAATCAAGAAAAGCAAAAAAAATCACACAAGAAGACTTCTCTGAAATATCTAGTCGCACATATATAAGTACATTGGAGCGAGGTCTTTATGCACCAACAGTTGAAAAAATTGACGGATTAGCAAAAGTAATAGGTGTTCATCCTTTAACGAGGGTGTCAGAAATTTTGTGTAAATAGTCATTTTGCAGGAAACTGCTATTTTCAGAAATGGATTAAAAATGACCTTACCAAAAGCTTTACCCAATGACTTAATTGATAGTCTGCTATCAAACTACA
>Ga0208395_100057_pt1 | contig 61249 bp, 76 predicted proteins | sample LakWasMet61_LOW9_2_FD_183893 | JGI IMG/M metagenome (GOLD analysis project Ga0208395, IMG submission 183893) | Freshwater sediment methanotrophic microbial communities from Lake Washington under simulated oxygen tension - Sediment Metagenome... | ecosystem: Environmental > Aquatic > Freshwater >...
CAACTTGTGCAAAAGTTAAACCTGTCACACCAATTGTGACTGTTCCATTATTAGTTAATTGCCAATTGGTATCCGCATTAACAGTACCCTCTTCAACCGGAATAATCGCTCCGCCGTTAAACTCAGCACCTGTGTCAGCATCTAGCGCACGGGTTGCCGGTACTGCTGCGCCGTTCCAAATATAAATACCGCGATAAGCAGCTGTAGCATTGTCTTTTTCTAAAAACCGGTCACCTGCTACCATCGCAACGCCATCGATGTTTGCGCCTGGGGCGGCTAAGTTGATTGCAGCAGTTGATGCTACGCGCACGCTGGCTTTATAGTCGCCACCTTTAACGATGTTTTTAATAGCATCGCGCAACTGGGTGAGTGATGTGTGGTCCGGCGTCAAGCCGCCTTCTAAAATCAAGGCGCGCATCTCTTCACTCAACTGATAAAACCAGTAATCACCAGGCTCAGTTGCATTTTGTGCAGCCAAAGGGTCACCATTGGTTGGGTAGCCGGTTGAAGGTGATGCCGGTGCGCTTGGTGGCGTTGCAATTGCATCCGCCTCATATACTCTTAAGTCCATAATGGCTCCTGTTAAAAATATGCAAATTGCACGTGGGTATGTGCAGGTTTCAATCTTGTAATTACGCACTCAAGCGCGGTATTGCCCCAGCTTGCCAGTGGTTCGTTCACGCGGCCTGCTACGGTGAATTTACGCACGGTGTTCTGTGCTGCATTCACACGCCATACGTAGGTCCAGTCAGCATCATTCAGCGGGTCATTCACGCGCGAATTCACGCGGAACCGTTTGAATTCTGTAATGGTGATGGTGTAGCCAAGCTTTGCAGCCAGGTCGATAAAGAATTGCCTGCTTTGGCCGCCGACGTTGGTCAATTTTGAAACCAGCAACTCACGGCGCAAGGCAATGGTGGCTGGTATGCCAGTACACAAATCCGGCAAGCCTGCCACGCGCTCCCAATCGGTTAGCAGCTCGTTTGTGGTGCGCGGGTCGGCTTCATTCAGCAGGTTATCGGTACGCAGATCCACACGTGCGAATTCTTCAGCAAAGGCGGTGAGCAGCTTGGTGAGTACCGTATCCTGTTCACGGCTCCATGCCGGGCCTTGTGGCAGTAGTGCCTGCAGCTGCTGTAAGTAGTCTTCAGTTGAGAGTGCCATGTTTAAGCCCAGGTAATCACGCCAAAGGTAGTCATGTTGCCGGTGGTGTTGGTTACATCGGCAGCCGGTGCGGTCATTACGTAGTTGTTTTCACCGGCAGCAATGGATACGGCCTCGCGTATATGGCTGAGTAAAATGGTGCCAGCCGGTTGCGATTCACGAGTGATCAGGTCGCGCAATTCAGCTTCAATCGCGGCTTTTACTGCTGCTGTGTTTGGTGTTGCGGCAATGGTGAAGTTAAGCGGCACTGCAACGGGTGCAACAACTGTCAGGTTTGCCGTAACCGGGCGGCGTGCTTCAATGTAGTCATATACGGCGGTTACTTCAGCCGCATCCGGAATGATGCTGGCATCGTTATCGCGCACAAAGCGCACGGTAACTGTGCCAAGTCCAAGCTCTTGCGGATAAACCCACGCACGGGTTACGCCTGATACTTCCAGTGCCCAGTTGATATAGTCGTAATCAGCACCGCCATGTGGGGGTTGCTGGATGCGGGCTAACAGGCGGGTACGGAGTGAATTATCATCCTCTTCGTCTGATCCATTAGTGAGTGCAGTTGTATGTACAGTGGCATTGCCTGTGACCCCGGCAATAGGCGAGGTTATACTTAATGCAGTACCAGCTACGGCATTACCAATTTGTCCAGCTGTTAGCGCGGTAACATTTGCAATTGCCTGACCAAGCGCTACAGTGGCATCGGCATCTGTAGCGTACTCAATGCCATCAGCGCGCACAACTACAGTACCAGCCTCAATGAGTGTGCCATTTGCCCCGGTAAACACGACCTGACCAATTGCGTAGGCAGCTGCTTTGCGAGGCTGTAATAGCCAGATACCAGCATGGCGATCAAGATATGCCTTTTCAGATGTATCAGGCAATACTTGCTCAGCTATATAAGCTAAGTAGCCATATAAACCATGTGCACCAGCTGAAATGATTTTTGATATTACGGATAAATTACTGCGGCGTAGTTTTGCATCCGTACCAGGTAAACTAGCCTCGATATCTGCCTGGTTACGCTTGATAAGAGTATCTAATGTCGGTCTGTTAAAAGGCATTTATACTGCGCTCCATAACTTATCAAATTTATAACGGGTTGTGCTTCCATCAGGTTTTACGATATCTATCTGGGCGGCAATGATGCCAAGCGGGTGATGTCTTATGATTTGAGTAGTTACGTTTACCGCCTTGGCAACGCCGTCTTTAACCATCCAGCCCAAGGCTTCAGCGCAATATTCGCGTACTTTATTCACGGTATCCGGGATGAGCTTTGCGCTCTCAAGCAGCCATAAACGGCTACCGAACTTGTCACCTTCAACATCAGCAAAGCTATCAACCCAAGTGCCACGCTTATCACCAGAGCCGCCTGGGATGACATCATCATCTTCAGCTCTGCGGTCAGTGAATAAGCTTAGTATTACGGAAGTGTCCAGGCCGTCATCCTCCTGCAGCAATAAAGCATTGATGGCATAGTCTGTGCCATGCTCCATATCTATAAATACTGTGCGGATATCAGCCAAAAGAAAAAGCCCCGTAAAAAATAGGGGGCTGCAAAGCGCTAGGAATCAACCTGCTTTAAGATGGAAAACACTTCCAGCCCCATGAGAATACAGAATAATTGACGTGATGACGGGGGGCGATACTGAAGCGTTTCAGATGTGAAAAAGGGCGCTATGTGCGCCCTGTATAACTGGTAAATTACGCTGGTTTTAAAATCATGTCAAGGTATCTCAGGTGGAGCATGATTATGGTGAGGCTTGGCCACATCATCATCTTGCCATGTCTCAACACCTAGGCCATCCCATTTCTGACCCTGACCGTTAACATCAAACTTAAACATAGATCCTGCATGGATAACGACACTGTCGCCTTCAATCCGCGTTGTCTCAGTAGCTTTCACAGTGATGTTCTTGGCAAGTACTTCAATGCTGCCATCATTCTTGAATATGATACGGTGCTTATGTGCCTCTTTGTCTTTGTGTGTGTACATGGCAGCTTCACCAGGCTGTAAACCTTTAATGCGCTCACGGCGATCATCCATCGCAATGATCACACCGTGATCACGGTTGCCAGATACACACGCCATAATGCCTTCGGCTCCGGGTAGCGGCACTGAAGTGAAAGAATAGTTCTGAAAACGTTCTACACCATCGCGCACTTCACCATCCAATAGCTTGACTTGCACCAACTGGATACCTTCGCCATCACTGATTGCACTTAACACTGCGCGCGATATCATCAAGCGCACCCGGCGGCGCATTGGATCAAGCAGCCTGTTAAGTGTAGCTATCATTGCAAACTGCTCCAGTCATTTTCATTGGCTTTCCTGGTACCTTTTTCAACTGATTTTCCAGCACCATTTTTACCGTTAATAGCAGCTTTTAATTTAGTCGTTTTAACGCCTACCACCAGATCAAATGCTTCACGGCCAACCAGTGTCAATTCTGTAACTTCGCCCTGATTCTCATCCAGAATATAGGTGCCACCTACAATAAGTAGGTTAGCATCTGCCCCAAGAAAAGTTGATGTTAAGCGCACCAGTGTGTTAGCACGCCAGATATCACCTGATACATTACGCCAGCCGTTCACACGTACTATTGCACGTGCGCTACGTCCACGGCGTACATTACGCTCCCACTCTGCACGCTGTTTGAATGTGGCATGTGCACCTTTATCTTCAGCCAGAACAATAAGTGGGCGATAGCGCTTAACAAAGCTATCAGTTGAGGTGGCACTAACTTGGGTGTGATTCTCAGGCGCATCGATGTTGTCATCTGATCCTCTATCCTGACCTTTGATATAGTAGGTGCTATAGCGCTCACGCAGACTAAATTCACCACGTGCATACAAGATATTTTTACCCTGGATCAACTCAGCTACTGGTGCGCCATTTTTCGCCCGGGTGATCACGAGGTTAGCTTTTCCGTCTGACACTGGCATTACAGCACGCATGCGACAGGCGCGGTCTATGCACTCATGGGCGGTTTCGCCCTCCTGAATGCTGAAAGTGCCGAACTTGTCACCCAGTGGCGCATCGATGAGAACTTTAATGCCAAATGGTGCGCAAATATCACGCACGATTTTATCTAGCGTTACATTTGCCCACTGGCCAGTTTTATGAATAGCTGAACAATCAACCAGATCACCTGTAACATCGCGGCCAGCGATATTGATTGCATGGGTATTGGCATCAAACTCAGGGCTGTTGTCATCAACGTATCCGGTGATCACAATCTCACCATTAAGCAGCACTTCGCAACCAGAGCCTATACGTATTGGGTATGGGTTATCCTGACCAACCCAGCGATCAGTAACAGTCAGCTCGAATGAGTTGGCGATCTGCTCTATACCAAATGGAATACGTGCTGTTTTCCAGCCACTATAGATATTGCCATTAACCTTAATTTCAACCATCGGTCAAAACTTCCAGCACCTTGCCACCTTGTACAAAGCCGGGATGTGCAATGTCATTACGTGTCACAATTAGTGCGTCTTTCTTAGCATCGCCATAAAGCATATAAGCCAGAACAGTAGCCGGTAAGGTGGCTTTGGGTGTATATGGTATTAACTCGGCAAGATCAACAGCGCGAGTATTGATGTCACGAACCACAGCGCTACGCAAATCAGAAAGCGCGTTAAATACATCATCAGGTGCGGTAAGTTGCTCTGCCTCTATTGCATCAACCAACTCATCACGTACTTGTCGCGCTTGAGTCTGGCTATCGTAATTAATGCCGGCAGAACTGCGAGCAGCTTCAATGACGGCTGTTCTGCGCGTTAAATCAGCTACCGCCTTGCGGTTATCATCTTGTTGAATCCTACTCGGCGTAGTGCGATTAACTGAAGAATGGTTATAACCAAACAGGTTTTTTAATGCATTAAAGGCAGCTAATGGTGAGTCTCCAAGACCAAGCAAGCCTGCTATCTGGCCAGTAATATCTGAGGCAAGGCTCGTAGGTATGCGCATCAGCTGACTTGCCTTGCTCAATATGCCAGCAGCATTGCTGATAAAAGCAGGCATGATACTCATATCTGGCAGCATGCCACGTGCAATGGCCAGCGTTTCATCCAGCATGGTATTGATCTGAGTTAGGCTGTCAGCTTCTACAAACTCAGGCAGGTTTTCTACACTGAATACATCAGCAAAGTCATTCTCGCTGGCGGCAATTGCATTATCGGCAGCAACATCAACAATCGCTACGGTATCTGGACGAACGTTTGGCAGCTCGTTTTTGCCAGATTTTGTAAAGGTAACGCTCCAGCTTTGACGGCCACCTTGGTCGATGCTTTCGCTTGGGCGGCAATCAGTCACACTGGCTGTCATACGCCCACGCCACGGATGCACTAATTCACCGGGGCCTTCTTTTTCAAAGGTCGCTTCCAGCGCATCACGCGCAGCCATGTAATCATCGCCCAGGACAAATATTTCTAATGTGAAAGCACGAGCTTTTAACCCTAAATCTTCAACAAAAGCCTCATCACGGTTTGGGTATTGATTGACTACATTGCGACGGCCAATATCACCATCAGATTTTGTTGCATAAAATGGCACACCACGAAAGCTGCCTTTTTGCATTTGATCATGCCAGGTAGCCATTATTGAGTCGCCATGTAAGGGCCATTGGCCATATTAATTTTCATGCCAGGCTGGTTGGTTTTTAAGCTGGTACCAGTCACGCGGCCATCAGAATCTACTTTCACAGTAAGCGTGCCATTTAGCTCCTGATCTTTACGTGCACGCCATTCACGCTGTGCTTTATCAGGGTCATATGAAAACAGTTTGTTAAGCTTTTCAGTGAAGCGTAACAATGCACTTGCACGCTCTTTATCTTTGCCAGTATCACCAGCCATTTGTGTAGCACCATACATTAAAGCCAAAGGTGCGGCTCCTAATGCAGCAGATCCAAGTGAAAGCTTACTTAATAAAGAACCTGCACCGGCTGTTTTTGCTACCTTGTCACCAATACCAGGTAATGTGCTTCCCATGCCACCTTCACCCATGTTGACTACATATACTGGCGTTACGCCAGCTGCAGTTTCTAAAGCCTTACCTGTTGCAACACCAGCCCCAACATTGCCAAACTTACCAGCAAGTGCGCCAACGGCTTTACCGCCATAGCGTGCTGCCAACAATGTACCAATCACACCTCCACCAGCGGCCAGTGCCATATCGTTACCATTCATACCAAGGCCGCCGTCTTTTTTGTCAGCCATCGTATATTTAATGACGTTGGCGATAGTGTCATTAATAGGACGTGACCATCCATCTGCAGCTTCACGCAATGCAGTTTTAAGTCTGCCAACCTGATCAACTGAGTTGTCTATGGCTTTTCCAAGGTCTTTTTCCAGCGTACCGCTAGCGTTAGTAATCTCACCAGAGAATGCCTTAACTTTATTAAGCATGTCTCCACCAAGTAAAATACGCATACCTTTGATCGTATCCAGATCCGCATTGCCGAAAGCCTTTTGAACGAATAGCGCGCGTTCTCTTTGTGTACCTATTTTGTCGTATTGTTTTTTGATATCTGCAAGTACTTGCAGCGGATCGCGGCGATCACCAGTCTTAGCGTCAAAGAATTTAATGCCGGTAGCTTTCTGGGCATCATTCATATATTTCAGGTTGGTGAATAAACGTAATGTACTATCTGCCAAGGTGGCTAAACGCTCTGGCTGACGCTCAATTTGTGACAAACCTTCAATAAAGGCAAGTGTGGTTTCAAAACCAAAACCAGCACTGGCAGCATTAGGGCCAATGCGACCAAAAATACTGGAGAGATTTTCAAGCTCTGCATTACCAAGCCGCCCAGCCACAGTCATTTGATCCAGTAATTTAACGGCTGTGTTTGGCTTGGCCAGATCAAAATCAAATGCGCTGGCCGCAACCGTTAAAGCCCCCGTTAAAATCTCAGCCTGCGCTCCGGTAACTGCCACTGCTTTATTAGTGGCATTAATTACAGGCAACGCTTCCTTGAATCTCAACCCGGCTTGTACAGCATTGTTAAACCCCTGCTGCAGATCATCAACTGGCTGGCCAGTTTCCTTGCTCATGCGGAACAGTTCTTTACGTAAACCATCAACCTCAGCCTGACTTGTTCCTGCGGTCTGGCCAATCTGCGTTAAGCTTTTATCCATACGTGCAGACTGCATGATGGCTGCCGTAGCACCGATAGTAACGCCTAGTGATGCCAGCTTACCTTCAACAGAGTTTAACGTACCTTTTAACGCATCGAATTCACGCTTTGCAGTGCTGCTAAATCTGCGCAGGCCGCCTTCACCAGAACTCAACCCGGATATGAACCGGGTTGCATCTGCATAAAGCTTCATCGATAAGGTTAATTCACGACTCATGTTTTTTCGGTCAATCGTTCCAGGTAATGGTTAAATTCGTTAAGAGGTAGCGCCTTGATTTCAGCATGAGACCAGCCTGTTTTAAGAGCAATTAAAAGTATCTTGTCTAAGATTCCTTTTGATCGCTCGCTTCGACTTCCCCCAGCAGGTCAATCTCCACTTGAGCACCACGCAAGGCACGGTAGTTCTTTGTACCCCAGCTTTTGAGCATGTTCATAGTGAACGGACCTGCAAAGGTAGCGCCCTGATCATTGCTTACTTGCGTGATTTGGCGCACCATCATCTGGCCATTAAATACCAGTGGGGTATGTGTCCCGCCACCGGTTTTAACAAGCTCCATCTCAGCTTCAAACATATCATCAACGGTAGACTCACGCATTTCAAAGTGCGTGTAATTCACACCGGCAATGGTGATAGGTGTGGAAAATGGGATTAAGTTATTTTGCACACTCATCATTACACCTCTTTAAAGTCGCCGTAGAATGTTGCCTTGATCCCATCTTTAGATAACTCTGGTACCGGGCCATTTGAGGCATTAGAAGATACATAGCTTTTACCGTTATCAGAATCGAAGCTCATGTTGGCATTCTTGATTTTCTGAATGTCGGAAATGCTTACATCATCCGAAGCAATGATGGTGCAATCAACCTGACCGGCTTCATGTTTATATTGCATTCCTGCAAAACCACTATCGCCAATCACTGGGTCGCCAGATTCACCACCAATCTTAATGGTTGCCCCTTCTTTAGTGTTGTAGCGTCTACCACCGATAGTGATATATGCGCGTCCGTGAATTGCCATATTGATGACTCCTTTAAAATGTATTTATTTATAAAATGTGCTGGCTTATAAAATGTACTGAACCGCACCAGCAAACACGTCAAATTGGTTAACAAGATTAGCTGGCAAGATTGCATTAACTCTGTTCTTATCAACATCAGAGCGAACGACTAGCACGTCTCTTATAAACTGATCCAGGTCTTCCAGCAGCCCGACTTTTTCTAATCGCATTGCCGTTGGAATAATTGAATTATTCAAGATAAGTTTAGGTGTGGCGATTTTCTGCCCAGGCTTAATACGGTCAAGCACATCATCACCAGCCAGTTTATGGTTAGGGAATGTCGCTACCACATCGTAGGCAAACACAAAACGCATGTAGTCTGCTGTCCATTTGGAGTTAAGCTTCAGCATGCTGCGATCTTCCATACCAAACGTGTTGGTCTGGTAAGTTGTAATCACCTGCTCAATGTAGCAATTACCGCCCTGGTCGAACGTGACAGTGCTGCAACCATCATGCAACAGCAAGTTGCGTTCAGATTCAGTGAACCGGTCAATCTCTGCAGGCGCTGCAACGTCTGGTAAGTACAAACCTTTAAATGGCAGTGCAGGATCAGTTGCTCCACGGAACTCAACAGCACCGGCAAATTGCGCAATATTTACCCACGGCAATGATGGGCAGCCTTTAAGTCCAAGGAATGAAGACTGTTTGCTATTGCGAGCGCTACCATAGGTTGATAGGTCGCTGTAGCTTCCGGACTTATAGGTAAACACATGGCCTTGTTTCATGTTCATACCGCTGAAGCGTAGCTCTAACTCGGCCTCCATCAGCGCCATGTTGGCAGCATCGCTCCAGGGCATCACAATGGTGTAAGGTGCAATGGTGCTCATGGCAGTAATAGCTGCAGTCACATCAGGGTTCGCAGTACCGCCCGCCATTGCGACAATAGCAACTACGATACCTTTAGGGGTAGCCTCGCCTTGATAGTAATTGGTGCGGATATCAATGCTATTGCCTTCAATACCCTTATGGCGAGATGTTACGGTGACTACACCAACAGCACTAGCGGCGGTGACGGCACCATCTAGGTCTGCATTAATTGCAGATGCGATTGCCGTAGCAATCTGTGTTGGAGTTTGTGCAGCAGTTACGGCAACAGGAATATTACGGTGGCCAATGCGCAAATACAGCGTGCCAGATTCAGTTGGTGTGCCGGTAATGGTAATGGTACCGCTGGCAAATGCCCCGGCTGCATTGTCATCCAGAGATAAACCATACAGTTCGGTGTACGGGTTTACTTTAAGTATGGCGGCAATCATTTGTGCGCCAATTGATCCACGGCCATAATAATTAACGCCATCTTCTTTGCGCGTAATTTTTGACAATACGCCAGCTTCTACCGTACCTGTGCTCAAGCGTTGACAGAGCACCAACATTTTGTGTGATACAGCAGGTAAGCCACGAATTGCACGGCTATGGTCAATCTCAATCTTTGCGCCTGGTACTAACCAGTCTTCAGGAATGCTTAAAAAGGTAATGTTATCTGCCACGGTGTTCTCCTAATTGATGCGCGGATTAAGCGCCTTTTGTTTTTGGTTCAGTAGGCAACTTGTCTGTTATCGTCACGTCGCCATCTTTCTCACGGCGGACCCAGTAGGTGCTGTGAATCACAGTGTCACCACCTTCCGGTAGGTAAGTGCCGTCTTCTTTACGAATCTTTAACCCGGCTTTTGGTGTTACAAATGCTGGTTTATGTAGAGCTGCCATGTCTTACTCCTATAAAGTTACGTTGTCGGTTAAATCTGGTTTGCTGGTGCTGTGGTCAGGCGGCTCTTGTGCCCACTTGGCATGCTCTGCAGCACTCACATGCGGATCAATGTCGTATTGAGAGTTCAAAGTAATAAAGTCATCTAGGCTTGTCGCATCTATGCTTGGTGGCAATGTTGCTTTACCTTGCAGAGTGATCACGGCAACTTGCAAACCTGCTTTGTAAATTTTTTCTTCATTCATAATGCTGATGCTGGTTGCATATAGCGGCACATCGCCTGCTTTAAATCCATCCAGTAGTGCAGCTACGATCTCGGCAATCTGGTACATGCCTATCATCTTGCCGTCACCTTTGCGAGCCGCTGCCTGGCCATTGGCATTTCTGGCAACACAGGCAATACCAAAACCAACTGTTACCACTGAGTTACTAATGCCAAAGCTTGCAGCAGGTGCCACATAAACGGCAGGCGCATCAGTGGCAAATCTTTTCACGAGTGAATCGCCATCAAGATCAGGCAGGGTATCTACCTGCTTTAGTTTCTGCGCGATAGGTGCGGCCTTGATTGCAGCTACTAGCGCGTTCTCTGCTTCAGCTAGCATGGCTGATCACTCCGTTAACACGTGCCTGCAATGCATCAAGCATGTCTAGTTCATCGCTGTGAGATATCCCCAGAAACTCGCGTTTAGGCATATTTACTTCTTTAGTGCTAACGAAAGCACCGCCAGCCAACCTAAAGCGCAGACTTGATGCGTTTTTAGGCTTGATCACTCCGCCATTTTGATGAATGGCTGCATAGATCATGTTGGTCCCCCAGGCAGAAAACTTGCTGCTTGAAGTGTGTGTTATTGAGTCACCTAGGTGACCGTCTTTGGTTAATGTTTTACCGCCACTGATCTGCACACGGATGCTTTTTTTCCAGCGATGGCCTTGCGGATCAAGCTGTGTTGAAAAGCGCTCACGGGTAGTGTTCTCGCCAATCACTGCCAGATCTTCCATTGCCGGGGCAGGGTTACGGCCTAGCGCTATTAGCTGCGTAAGCGTTGCGCGGATCTTGCGATCATCCTGCTCAATCTTTAATTGAATGCCGCTCATTAGATAAAGCTCTCATCTGATCTGCTAAACACACGCCCGTTTGATTGCAGCTGAGCGCCATCATTTGTTTTTGGTTTGTTGCCTGCACCATCAATGCCTAGGCTAATCTCACCCTTGCTGATTGATTTAAGCAGCTTCAATGCATCGGCATTGCGGTTAGATATGGCCTCTGTTGCCATATCGTCATATAGTGCGTACCTGGTTAAATCACAGGTAATAGTTGTTACCAGGCGCGGCACAGTCACTAATGGTACTGAATACCGGCCAGCCAAAAAGCCATTAACAGCACTCTCGGCATCAAGCAGCTTACTGTTTATCAATGCCAGTGCAGCCGCTACCGCTGCCTGCTCGCCCGCTGTGTATGCTGCAAGGCTTTCACCTGCAGCAGCTGCAATCAGCAGCTCCGGCGTGACTAAACGAGGCAGGCCACGATCACTGCGCTGGGCGATTTCTTCAGCCCCAAACTGCGTGATAATGTCGGTAGCGGTTACGTAGGTCATGATTACTCAGCGTCTACTTCAACTTCAGATACAGCCAGCAAACGTTCATCCTTGATTTGCTTGATTTGCTCTTTAGTTAGGTCTTCGATTTTTAAAACAACGGCATCATGACCAAAAACATGGCCACCACGACGGAAACCTTCGCGCGCTGAAACCACTTGTAAAGCTTTAACCTTTTTCTTTTCGGTTTTAGCAGCTGCTGCACCTGCCTGATTTTTATTTGTTTCTGACATTTCTATCTCCTTAGAGGGTTGTTGTTAAAAGGCCATCTTTTGAATGGCCTTAATTCAAATTGAATTAAGCTACTGTGCCGTCTGAACCAAACGCCAGCTGCCAGAAACCGAAGCCAAACGCAGCGCGCGCTTCAGCACCGAACTTGAATTTCTTACGGTTAAATACGTCATCAGATTGAGCGTCTGTCTGTTCAACAAATACAGGTGACTTGCGGTCTTGAAAGACAAACGGTTTTACAGGTTTGGTTGTATCCAGCAGGAACCAAGCTGTATCTGAGCTGATGCGTGCATCAACCACAACAGTTGCCGTATTTTTGTAAGGATTAGGCTTGCCATCTTCAAGCTTATCGTTCGTCATTAGGGCATTAGCCGTATCTTCTAGCGCTGGCCCCACCAACAATACGTTTGGAGTAACATTCAATGGTCGGCCTTCGTCATCCTTGAATTTCTTCATAGCCGTACGATATGCACCGTAGCTGGCTTGTGCCGCTGCAAATGTTGCAATTGACAATACCTTGGTGCCTTTATTTGAAACACTGGCACCTGCAACCGTATGGTCAGTGTCAAAGAAGTATTGACCGTCATAGCATGGAGTTGTAAAGCCTAAATTAACGACTTCCAAAATACCTTCATCGGGCATTTGCTTAGCTGACCATCCGGCCATTTCAGCCTGTGGCGCATAAATACCAAGGGTGTCATCCTCAATGTCGTTACGGTCAACTTCTACGGTTGCCTCAAAATCATCATTGACTAGCGTATATTTAGCAGCCTCAAGTGATTTAACCTGTTTCTCACCAATCCACTTACGCATTTTTGGAAAGTTTGATAACCAGGCATAATCATTCTGGCCAGTGGTAGACGGAACACGCATCGCAATCTTCTGCCAGACTGAAGGCGCAGCAGCAAATGCGTTATTGAAAGTTGTCTTCAGGCTGATAAAGACGTTGCCGATGTTTTCCTTGTTTACCAGCATACCTACCATGCCGCCACTCATTAGCGCTTCAGGGCTAATGTCAGCAGCATTCACAGGTAATGCAAACGCGCAGGCCAGTGCAGCTGCTACCGCAAGACCTGATAATAAAAATCGTGATTTCATTGTGTTCTCCTAATGTTATGAACTATTTACAAATTGAACTAAAGCTTGCAGTTACTCTACCCAGACACCATCTGCATCAACCTGCACTACAATACCGGCAGCAGATCGGGTGTTTACACCGTTGGTTTTTGCTACTGTCTGATCATCAACGATGTAGCATGTAGCGCCCAAGTCAGCCTGCACAACAGCATCCGCACCGTGGTTAAGCCATTTGAATGCTTTTTTACGACGCACTAGAACACTCTTGTCGCCAGCTGCACCTGCAGAGTTGTCAACAGTCTCTTCAGCGCGGCCAAAGTATTTAAGTGTGGTTGCCACTGCACCAGGCGTTGCAAAACCTGCAGCATTAATCGCAGTAAGACCACCTGCATGAACCTTGACTGCAGCAAGCGGTACGGAAATCACTTCGCCATCTTTTAACGGGGTGTTACGGTCATTTGTAAGTGCCATTTCTTTCTCCTTGAAAGCCCCATTTACATGAGGCGTTAATATGTAAATCGTTAAACTTTGTTTTGAGCAGAAGTCTGCAAGGTTTTCTTGTAGTCTTCAGGTGATACGCCCATCTGTTTGCATACGGCCAATTGCGATTCAGTCAGGTCGGTAATGCCATCACCATCAGGAATCTTGCCGCCGGTTTGCGTTGCACTTAAAGCCGCAATGGGTTGGGCGGTATCAAGATAAGATTTCAAAGCGGTGATGTCTTTAGCGCCAAGTTCACGCGCCCAGGCTTCCTGCGCTGGCAACAAACGGCTATCAGATAAAGCGACCGTTACCAGGTCTTCTACTTCGCCGTCGTTAATCTGTTTGTTAAGCGCTGCGAGTTGAGTCTGCAGATCCTGCATAACAGTTACAGATACAAACTTGGCAGGGTCTGGAGCTTCAACCTGTGCAGTCAGGCTCACGATTGATTGATGCTGTGTACTCAAGTGGGTAATCAGGTTAAAGCCTGCAGCTGCCGTAGCATTGTCGGCCTTGATCAGATCCACCGCTTTATTGACTTCAGCCAAAATATCATCGGCTGTTGCCAAAGTTGGCAGGTTAAACATCCAGCGCAAGCGCTCTAGTAAATCTTCTAGGTCCATTGTTAAACTCTCCGTGTTGGTTAAAAGTTGTGATGCTGCAGCGATGGCTACTTCACTCATGCCATCCAGTGCAGGGTTATTGGTTACAGCGCCAAGCAAGACGCTTTCTACTGCGCCGGTCTTTTTGCTATAGCTGAATACAGGTGAGAAATAGAGATATTCTTTGGCTTCAATGTGGGCTTTGGCGGTATCCGTCCACTCGACATCAGTGGCATAAAGGCCATCACCTTCACGCCACTCAAGCGTTTTAAACCAACCGGCAGCTGGTGCAGGTTTGCCGTTGTCAGCGGCTAAAAGCGTTTGATGTTCGTAGTCGATGACAATGCGGTTCTGACGTGCTGACAGTTCAGCGATGATTGATGCGGCTACTTTGGCGTCAACGTACCAGGCTTTAACATCTTTAGGTCTGCCATCAACGGCACGGAACTCACCAGCCGGTAGAATCTGTAGATCAGATCCGGCAGTAAGTTCAAAACTACAAGCCGCGATTGCGGCTTTAATCATCTTGCGTGGGTTTGGTTTGTGTTTCATGTCGCCCATTTTCATGGTGCGAGATGTTTAGGGCGATACTGAACGGCTTCAGTAGGGGATATTGCAGGAATTGAATGTTGTTTTTTAAAGACTACCACTCAAAAAAAATACTGGCAATCTTTGTTTTGTGTAAATCGCGGTTGTAACCACGATAAAAATACCGCCACAAACAGCGTTAATCCCCCGTTAAAAACGATTTATTAAAATTTTGCTAGGGTATGCCGCTTAAAAGAATCTTATCGCCTTAAATCGGCCTTAAATATTTTTTGCTGCTTTTGCCAGATCGTCAGGTAAACGGTCTATTTTTTCAGCTAACATTTTATTCAGGTTTTTCTGGCGGCCACCAGGTGCATAATTAAATGCAGGGTCTACGCCCTTGGGAACTTGCTGCACTTCACCAGTGCGTTTATTAGTGTAGCTATACTTAGGCACCACCGGAGCTTCAGACACACTTAAACCACGGCGCTCAATCATACCGCCGCTCATCTGGATCACACGGCATTTGCAGCCCCAGGCTTTAACCGGCATGTGTGATTGCCAGAAAGGATCATCTGCAGGCAATACCAATCCATCCCATGCCGCGTGTGCCAGGCGCGGGTGTTCGCTATTATTGCCGTCGTATTGCAGGTAAGGGAATGCTTCCTTGGCATTCTGGATGCGCTCCCATTGGCCTTCTGAATGCGCGGTACGCAGATTAGTATCGTAGATCACCTTGAGCCTGCGAGTACTCCCCATCTGCACATTCTTGACTTCGTTGGTCAGTGGGTCTTTCATCTCGGCTTTACCCCACCAGCCTTTTTGCACCAGTAACGGTTTAAGCTGTTTGCGAAAGTCAGCAAAGGCTGTGCCATCTGCCAGCGCAGCATCCACTGCCTGGCGAATATCTTCCAGCAGGTCTATCTGCATCGCCTTGGCCACCGTGAAGGCTGCCTGGTGTTCGGCCTGCCAGACATCCTCCCAGCTAAAGCCTATCAGGTAACCTTTCTGCCTGAAGTACTCAATGGCTTCTTTAGCCGGTAGCGCTTTCAGTTCAATCATTATTTAGCGCTAGGGCCGTTAACCCGCCCCCAGATAGCAGCAGCAAACTGGCCTTGCGTTAATGCCTCAGTTACAAGGCTAATATCCATACCAGCAAGTAATTCTGGCAGACGATCCTGAAACTCCTGATAACTCTGCACCTCTGCAGCGAGCGCCGCAATAGGTTCAATCAGTGGATTAGTTACACGTTCCCAATCGCTGGCAAGCTCTTCAGCCAATACATCAAATTCATCTTGCTCTAATGTAACGGCTGCTGCTGCGATTCTTGTTGCAGCTGCTTGGCCTGTTTGTCCTGGTACATTGTTTTTTACAGACTGCAGTACTGCTTCACCTTCTTTTGGCAATGGGATGCCAAGCTTTTCATGCGCCCAATTTACCGGCACCTGCACGCCTATATTCACCAGCGGAGGCAATGCCTCAGAGTAGGTTTTAATATCTTCAGGCTCACGCAGATCAAACCGCCACTTTGGCATGCGGCGCGCATCTTCAATACCGCCCAGGTTAAGTGCGATCAATGGGTAAACAATATCCCGGGTAAGCGTACCGGCCAGCTGCATCGCATCTGACATCATCAGGTCATGGCGTACTTCGTTATGCACATTACCAAGGGCATTGGTGCTGCTCTTGCCGTCTGCCTGGCTTGTTAATGTGCCGCCTAAAATCGCCTTGCTTTGAGTACGCTCGCACCAATCGATCATCGCCTGGAACGGCTCTTGCGATCCTTGAGCCGCATCTTTAAACTCGATGTCCATGCCTTCAGGGATGATACCGGCAGCATCATGGCCAATAGCAAGCACAGCCCTTAACAAGGTTGCCTTTTCATCCTCACCTGATCCACCGGGGTATTTACCTAGGCGAAGTGGCAAGCCGTAAATTTCAAGGAACTCAGCCAGATCTCGCACGCTGTAATTCTTGAATAGATATGGCCATGCAAGTACGCGGTGCAGACCGGCCCGGGCAATATAGCCAGACTTGGCTTTGTGAATATGCTTAACCCAGCCAAATGGCTGAAGCGCCTGACCGTTTAACGAGTTATCGCGTAAGCGCAGCTCTGTGCGTGTTTCGTTATCTGTTTTGAACCAGCTTTGTGGTTTGTGCGATATCTCTTTTGGTAGCCATGTGCGGCCTAACAATTGCCACTCAATTTCCTGACATGAAAAACCGTGGCCAATCGCATCAAGCGCATCAAGGATCACATCTTCAATATTGGCAATATCAAGCACCAGCTCTTTGGCTGCAGCTGCAATCTTTTTCTCTTTGGCGCTTGGGTTGCGTGGCGGCTCAATATCCCATGTTATTTTCAGCAAAGCACGCTTACGCTTGCTCATCTCTGAATAGATGTGGCCGTCTTTTTCTTCCATGTCCAGGAATAGATCATGCTGGGCGCGAATATCTCCTTGCTCTGCATTTTCCATAATCCTGGCTAGTTTGATTGGCGTTAAGCCTCGGCTTGGATGCCCGGCAAACTCATGATGCAAACCGCCAACTTTGGCGGTCTGCGCTTCTTTTAACTCCAGCTTTTTAATTGGCTGACCGTATTGATCCAATATCGCTACCATGCGCCACCTCCTGTTGATTCTCTACTTGATTTACCTGCGCCCTGGTAACTCATACCGCTACCCATTGAAAGGCAGGCCGCCCACAGCATTTGCAGCGCGTCTGGGCCATCGTCATGGTCTGCCTTTGGCCAGTGCCTTAATTGCTCAATTAATGTGTGCAGGCTAGGGTGCAGCCTGATCAGGCCGTTTGCCATATGCGGCTGCATGCTTTCAATACGCAGCTCTTTATCTGTTGATGGTGTAACCCCGCGTGCTGGTACCGGCACGTGTCTGGCAGCAGAACGCTTTACCAGCTCGGTACGCATAAACTCCTGAAACTGCACAGATTCAACCAGCCACAGCTGACACTTGTATTCAATTTGATAACTGATCACATCTTCAATAATGCGGTCAGGCAGGCGTTTGCGAATGCTGGCTTCTACTACATCCAGTATGCCGGTGCTGCGGTTATAGCCACCCACGAGTATTGCTGAAGGGTCACGGCCTGCACCTTTTTTACCCAGGCTTGGGTCGCATGCGCCGTAAAATATCCAGTCGTTAAGGCGGTTAACCCAAAAAGTAATGCACTTGGCAAATGGTGCGTCATCGTCACTTAACGGGTCGTTCTGCAGCTCTGAGTCAAACGCTGCGTGACCATCACGTGCGCGAATTGTCATCAGCACCACCAGCGGTCTAGCTGTTGGCCAGCTCACTTCAGCGCCTGCATCCATATCAGGCTTGTGTGCCTGGTAAAAATCTGCAGCAGCTTGCTTGCCTACATTCAGCAGCAGCTCTTCCCATCTATCCCACAGGTCCATTCTGTTTGGCCAGGTGATCAGTGCGCGGAATTTCTTACCGTTCCATAGCGGGTTTTTAATCAGGCGTGATAGCACGCTGTCGTAGTGCAGAATGGTGCCGATGATGATCACATCAAACTTTTCACCTGGCTCACCGAGTTTAAGCACGGCTTTATTGATCCATGCTTCTAACTTGTCGCGCTGGGCTGGGCTGGCAACGTTCTCATCATTTTCAAGGTCATCGCCCACAAACAGGTCAGGGCGGTACGGGCCATGTCTACGGCCACGAATACGCTTGCCGCTGCCTACAGCCTCAATTTTGATATTGTTGGCAGTCAGTATCACCTCTGCACGCCAGATACGGCCTTGGCCTGTTGCCTCTGGATAATCCATAATCAGGCGTGGGTTATAGGCAAACTCCGCCTTGATCGCTTCCAGCATGATTGCTGCCTGGTCGAAAGCATCCATGCCGATAATCGGGTAATGCTTGCGGCCAGTGATCACGCACCAGATCACAAACAGCTGTGTAGTGATGGTTGATTTAGCCTCGCCCCGGGGCGCTGCCAGTGCGTCTGTTTCGCTCTCTGTGCTGTTTACAATCTCAGGCAGGCGCTTGTATAGATGGTCATGCAGAATGCTGTTGTCTTTTTTAACGTAGTGCGGAAAGTACGATTTACAAAAGAACTCAAAGTTATCCTGTGCCTGCAAACGGCGCAGACGTGCGCTTTCAGGGTCAGACTTAAAGCCTGAAACGTCCGCCTCAATCTTGTTGCGTAGTGACTGACCAAGCTCTGCAAGCTGCTCTAAAAACTCTTTGCTGTTCTTAGCCATTTATTTTTCATCCTCAAATAATTCAGGATGCAGTACTTCAAAAACATCTTCAGTTGCATCTAACACAACCTCATGTTCAAGTGACTGTTCAATCGTTTTAAAACCGCTTTGTATACAACTGGAAACCCTGTTGTAGTCTAACTTAGGTATTGTTTCAATTTTCATGGCCACAGATATTCTGCCGTCCACCTTGTCAGCAATTCCACGCAATACGTTACCGCAGCGCTCACCTAAATTTTTTGGATCGCCATTAGCTCTAAACATCCAGCTCCAAGTACCTGCCTTACTCACCCGAACACCCCGCTGATTTTCTCGCCGAATGGTTCTAGCATGTGCAAGAATGGCTCTGTAAGCTCCGGGTGCTGTTCCTGGATAAAGCTGGCCAGCATCTGGAGCACTTCCATTGCGACGGCCAGCTTGTTTAGTTTCGGGTTCGACTTGGCCGCTGCACTCATGGCTTTGTTATAGGCATCACTCAAGCGTGACAGCGCCTCGGCTTTAGCCATTGGCGTGCCATTTACATCTGACTTAAGTTGCTCGATAGTGCTTTGAAATAGCGTCATAAACTCTTGCAGCACCATTTGGCTCACAGCCTCATGCCCTGCACCTGCGATCATTGATGCAGTACGTGCTTTATCCCAGTCATCGCCGTCAGCTTTAGCATCACGCCGCCATCGGCTGGCAGTGCCAAAGCCAATGCCAACCTGCTCGGCAGCTGCCTCTAGGCTAAGCGCCTTATGTACATAAGCGCCCCGTAGAGCGCGACGGGTTTCTTCACCGTAAGCCATTAATGAATCCCGGTAATTGTTTTTAATTTCTCAATGGCAATAGCCATGCCAATGCTGATGATGCCGCCAGAAATAGCGCCATTCAATGCGGCTTTGTTTTCAACTTTTCGCAGGCGTTCATCCAGGCCATCCAGCTTTTTTTCAAAGCTTTCTTTTTGTTCAGCCTGCCCACCAATCACCAGATCAAGCTTGCCCTTGATCTCCCCCAGCAAGCGGCTTTCATCTGCATTCATTATTAGTCTCCATTATTAAGGCAAGCGCCCATACCGTTCATTAAAGTCTTTACACTCTGTACAAAGTCGCACGCCCGGGTAAGCTAATCTTCTCGCCTCCGGTATTACCTCACCGCAACTTGGGTTTACACATACTTCTGCAGCTGGCAATTTCCCAGCTTTTGAAATCCTGTCTCTTACTGTTTTTATACTGGTTGTCCGTTCATCCAGTTCAAGCAGCTGTGCTCTATCTTCAGGTAACAATTACCACCTCATCCATGCGCCGGTACCAATAAAATAATCTGTGCCTTGTACGCCTGATATCGGTTGATCTACCGAGCCAACCACACCAAAATGCAAAGCCTTAACCTGAAACGCGCCTTGTTTAACTTCCAGCCGTGCTGTTGGTTCACCGTTCTTAATGCCCATATACAAGCCAGCTTCACCGTGTGGATCTAAAGCCAGCCACGGCATTGGGTCGCGCTTAACAAAGGTCTGGCTTTCGCCTGTATCGGTATTGATCAGCGTAGTGATGGTTTGCGGGTGATCGTCAGCCGGTACCTGGTTAGATGCGATCACATCCAGAGCAGGGTTATCTTGAATAATCTCAGGTAGTTTTATGGTGTTTTTAACGGCAGCAGGGTAGACCTTAACGGTCTTAGCCTTGATAGGCTTATCAACTTGCGGCTGCTTTTTAACCTCTGGTGCCGGAGTGGCAACGACGTTTAAACCAACGGGGGCGGGTGGCTGTTTATGTTTGAATGCGCCATAAAATACAGCGCCATACGTAACAAGTAAGACTGCAACTAGGATGGCACCGAATACAACCAAAATGATTTGACCTAATTTTTTAGGCCATGCGCTTGTGCTATCCAATAGCATGCTGACCTCCACTCTCCGGAGTGATTGGTGTTAAGCACATGGTACGCTCAGCCTGGCGGCGTTTAGTCAGGCCAAATACTGGCACCAGCTTGCCGTTAATTCTGGCTTTGTTATAAGCTAGTATGCGGTCACACGCATCGGTATACCTGCCCTCATTCAGCACATCGATCAGGTATTTGTTTCTAGGCAGGCCGGACCTGCAAAAATTACCAGCGCCCACGTTATAGGTCAGTGAGGTGAAGGCGTTGTATTGGTTTTGATTGAGCGGTACTTTTACACAGGCCAGCACAGCCTTGCCATGAGCGGTTAGGCTTTGCTTAAGCAGCGCATCACATTCTTGTTTGCCGTAGATTTTATCTTTAACGATGTCAGGCCCTGTGTAGCCGTTGCATACCGTGACCACACCGCCAATATCTTTATATGGCACTGGCGAATTACCTTCCCAGGTACCGACAAAGGCGAGCATTGATGCGACTGTTAAGCCTGCTAATAGATTTTTGTATGACGCTCTCATGCCCCCAATGGTATGGGGTGAGGCTGAGTATTGCGCTACTGAACTGCTTCAGTAAGCAAAAAGGGCGCTGAACAGCACCCTTTTTTAAACTACGCTTGTTTTATTTTACTGTCAATCAGCTGTTATAGTCTGTCATTGAGATAACGATACCTGTAGAACCTAAAATGAAAGCCTTATTGTAGATCTGCATGCCGCCAGATTCATTTTTAGCCCTGAATTTATAGCGTACAACATAGTTGCCTTGCCCAGTTTTAACAACCTTGCTCCACTCAATACGCTCAATAGACTTAGGATCGTTAAAGTTTTTCTCTAACCAGTCTTCAACTTGGTGAACGCTGCCATCATATGATGAGTTCAATACAGGCTCTTCTACTTCTGCAACAACAGGCGCTGCCTCTTTTTCTGTGATCGCAGACAGAGCTGAAGATAAAGGAAACATTGCCAGCGCTGCAATCAAAAGGCCACCTAAAACAGACTGAATAATAGACCATTTGTATTTAGTGCCAACAAATATCAATGCCGCCCAAATTGCTACAAACAAAACGATTTGTAAATTCATTCTTTGCTCCCGATTTTATCTAATTCGCTTGATGGTATCTCAATATATTTAACTGGTTCCCGTAAGCACCCGTCACTGGAATCGACCATTACTCTTGTTGGTTCTGGATTAAAGTCATATTTTTCTAAAGCACGTGGGTAATTTACAATAATACGGGTCTTATCATCCGGATCAGGCTGGACTAAAATTCCATTCTGTATACCGGATGAAACCATATTCATAAGCGCGGTTTTTATGTCAGAAATGCTTACATCATTGATTTTTTGACCGCCAAAATCTCTGAATAAAAGCGTCCTTAAAGACGCTTTTACCTCATTCATATAAAGCTTTTTTAACGCTTTTTTAGCGCGGCGGTATGACATTCTTCTGATTTTTGCATTCATAATATTCCCATATTAAAACAACTGTGTCTGCCCGTCATCCATTTCAGTTTTTTTCAGGATATTCCACACCTGGCGATCACTCAAACCATATTCACGTGCAAGCTGTTCTACAGTATTGCTTTCGCTAAACCGTTTAACAATCTCGCGGTCTCTTTTTTGGCGTAGGCCATCGGCGCAGCGCGGTATGTAAACGTAGCGGCTGGCACCTATAGCCTTGATTAACTGGTGCAGTTTTTCCATGCCGATGATCACAGCCATTTCGTGCTGTTCAACCGCGTTTCGCATGGCTGGTAATCGCTGTGTAGTGCCGCCAAACGCGTTAATTAATTGCAGTGTGGATGATTCACCAATCACTTCAATAACTTCGTCCAGCGAGGCTGGCAGCTTGATTGTGCACTCGTATGAATTATGTATTTTAACGTTCACCTGTCACCTCGCTACGTTTAGCTTGTTGTTTTACCAGGGCAGTGATCACACCGCGCAGCTCTGCCGCATTGCACCATTGCAGGCGCTCACGTTTAAACATTTGTTTGGCAATACCATCTGCATAATTCCATGACAGCTTCATATCAGTTAACAGCGCACCAATTTTGGCGATAAGCGGCTTTTTAATGTTAGTTACTGCAGGCTTGGCATGTGCGTTAAAACCGCGTGACTTCATATGCTCAAGCACTTTTTTACGGCCAGCATCGTCAAGGTCAGCAGATGAATGCACACGTGCCAGCGTCCACAGCATGGCGCGGTAGGTTTCTTCATCAAGGCCAAGCTGTTTTCTGGCGATGTGGATCTTCGCCAGTTCGCTAGTGCGGCTGTTAACCTTGGCTTTCATTATTCCAGCACCACCTGTATTGATTCACATACCTTGCAAAGATGGCTGATAGCAGCCTTACCGCTTGCCCAATCTGGCATATAGGTGACGAATTTCTTTTGATAGCGCGCATCCTTGGCCACTGCACGTTTTCCAAAAATCTTCTCCATTCTGGCTTTTTCAGCAGCTGAGTAAATTGGACAAGCTGACTTTCTAAGAAACTTTTGCTCCGGGTGTTCTTGAGTTGATGAAACCCACAAACCTTTGAACTGACCGTTAACGTATGTCATAACGCGATAGGACAGACCACCCTTTAAACTCTGCACTTGTAGGTCTATCTTAAAGCCGTCACAAATCAGTTTCACCGATCCCCAGGGAGAGGTAAGTTTTTGTGCCAAGTCAGTCTTTTGTTCTTTTGTCAGTTTCATTTAAATAAGTCACCATTAATATTTAATTCATTCGGTAAATTGTTATATGCACCTTTTGCAATACCTCTGCGAATAGCACTGTACTTATTGCTTACTGTAGCTGGATGAATGCTAAGCACATGACTAATCTGATCATTACTATCTCCAGCTAACTTCATGGTAAGCACTGTAAGTTGAATCTTTGTTAAGGGCCGCTGTTTCATATTATTTCTCGCTAAAATCATCTTGTGATGTTCCCCCATGCTGCATCTGCACAGGTATCTGCTAACCATCCGCCGCATTTTCTGCATCTAAACTGCACTGATGCTGGATGGTGGCCTTCGTAATGTGGCCTTTTACCATCGTTTCTACAGGTTCTTTCGCTATCAATTTCAACATTGATAGCTTCACCACAGTTACATTGCGATTTAATTATTTTTGACATATTGTTATTCAATAAAAACCATCTCCCACAGCACACTATTTAATGTAAAAACTACATAAATTAATGTACTGTGAATGAGGGTTTATCCTATGCGTTAACCGCATCCTTAAGTGCTTTTACAGCGCTGAACTTAGGCGCTTTCTTGGCAGGTACCGCAATCTCTTCACCAGTTCGTGGGTTGCGTGCTGTACGCGCTGCGCGTTCGCTCACTGATAATTTGCCAAGGCCAGGCAATGTCACTTCACCGCCTGTATATAGTTCTGCCTTGGCAACATCGGCTTGTGCATCCAGTACAAACTTGATGGCGGTTTTTGATACGCCAGTGTTGCTGTGGTGGCCTGCAATTGCATCAATTAATTCTGCTTGATTCATCTTTAATACCTTTCTTGGTTGGTTGATTTTTTTGAAAGGCTTTAGTGATAAAGCCCTTCAGAAAAACCACCAGCAGTGCTAGTGATCGTATAAAAAAGTTACTGTTGCCGTGATCGCAAGTGCTGATATCCAGTAGCAGACATCAGCCCACTTGCACTCATAAGCCCAACGGCAGGCATTCAACAGGTAGAGCACCATAATCAGGTAGTTGAATGCCTTAGGGTCGGTGAGCATGGCCATCTAAATACCTAGATGTACATCATCGGTTTGGTTAGGGCCGATTGTCAGGCTGTTTGCATATGAAACGGCCTCATCATGCAAGCTTTGTAAAACTGCCTCGCCAGCTTCATCGCTAACATCATCACCACCCAGTTCATACATAATGGCAAGGATCGCAGCTGCACCAGCATAAAAGGCCATCTCTGTTTCTTTAATCTGCACTTCAGATGCATTCTCAGGCAGCAGCTCTAAGTAGCTATCGCACTTTGATTTGATATTTCTCATCAAGCACCTGCCACATCTAGCGCGATTGCTGACCATTTGTCACTGTCACCAACACGCTCATACACGCGCACATAGCTTTTGCTGCCAACTACCTGGATTGCATCGCTGATCGCCAGCATGGCTTTCTGCCATTTCTCATCAGTGATATTCAGGCGGCGCAAACCAAGCACACGACCAATGCTGATGTTGCCTTCTTTGTCGACCTGAAATGCATCGTTAACCAGTGCGCGGATGTTGGCATTGGCACCCTCTGACCATGTGTGAATGCACTCATCAATAAGCTGCTTGGCAGCCTGCAGGCGTTCATCAAACGTGATATTCTCTGCAACCGCACGCTGTATCTTGTAGCGGCCATCAAAACTGATCAGGGTGACATTGCCCTTATTGCCGCCGATTTTTGCGCCATACTGCTCTGCGCTTAGCTCAATGAAGGCTTGAATATCTTCAAAGCTTTCGGTCTTGAATATGCTAATCTCAACATTAAGTTGTTTGGCCTTGCCTACGATCTCATTCACGATCTGATCGCGTGCCAGGTCAATTGGCTTAATGGTTGATTCAGGCACATAGCTGCCGTCATGTTTCAGGCGAAAGCCTGCTGGTATAGTTGGGGAGTTCATGGTTTGTTTCCTTTCTTAGGTTAGTTATAGTTATGTTCAACGCCACGGATCGGCGCTATGTAGCTAATTGCAAAATCTATTGGCATGGCTGATACGAACCTGATGCGATCTTCATCAACGCCTTCCTTACGAAGAATTTCTTCAATCTCGTTATCGCTTTCTCCATCATTAGCAGCACCAGCGCAAAGGTCACTGCTGCTCATAACATTTCCAATAGCGATAAGAAATGCGCCGATTTCTTGATAAGTAAATTGCTCTTTTTCCATGATTTAAGTCCTTAAATGAAGTTGGCCAATCAGATCAGCCATTGGTATTTTTGATAAAGTGCTTGCCAGTTTCAGGCTGTGCAGCGCACGGTCTTTTAAGAAATCAAGCGTTGCCTGCATTTCTTCAGCTGTCTCTGCAACGTAGTAACCTGTGCTTGGCAACCCACAGATTGCAATGCCATCTTCGCGGCACTCGGTAATCAGGCTGCGAATATGCCTTTCATCTGTTTTTAACTGGCTGGCCAGCTGCTTGGCTGATATTCCATAACGTGCGCCACAATGAAATACCATGCTTGCCATAAGGTCGTGTTTAGTAGCACTGCCAGCACGAGCTGGCTTAGTGCCACTTATGCCTGTAGTATTAGTTGCCATGATTAAGCCCCTTTTCTGTTAGGTTTTTCAGTATTCCTTTGATCGGCGCTTCGCCTCTATTTACAGTTGCCGCCTTTTTTACAACCTCGGTAACAGGGCTAGATTCTGAAGTTTTAATCTCGCCATACTTGCGGCCTTGCTCGGTTTGTTTCTCAGCTTTGGCCGCTGTTTTTTCGGCGTATCCGGCAATAATGGTGAGCAGGTAACCGTGGCTTTTAAGTGGCAGCGTCAGCTTGCTGCGCTGCGCTACCATGTCGTCCAGTGCCTGTTGCCAGTAAGCTACTGGTGCGGCATAGTGGGTGCCATTACGCTCGATTTGCGCCTTGCTGATCATTGGCAAAAGCTCATTGAGCAGCTTGGCCAGACGATCCATACTGAGCGCACGCTGCGCTGGCCTGAATAATGCGATGTACTGAATGAGTGACTTGCCCAGCGGCGCTGGCAGCTGCAATGCCACCAGCACAGCATCACGCGCACCTTCATGCCCGATGATCACATCAAGGCTGAAGGTTGCACCGCAGGCTGGGCAGTTCAGCTGCATCAGGCAACCTCACTCAATTTCATGTCATCTACATAAGCAATCAGCTCACGTGTCTGCGTTGCGTCAAGTTCAATTGGCATGAGCTGCAAGCCCATAATGATCAGGCAGCCATCACTGGTGTATGCCACGCGGAATTGAGACGGTGCTGCTGGTTTTTCTTTTTGAAATAAACTCTGTATTTCATCCTGAATACCACCTACATACTTTTCAGCGCCTGTAGTCAGGCTGGACTTCTTAGTTTTATCTGCGTGTGGTGTACGCAGATCCGCGTCTGTTGGACGCACAGGTTTATGTCTAGCCCCACCTTGATAAATATCTTTAGCGGTCATGCCAGCTTTTAATGAGTACTTGTTGTGTCTGCTATGGCCTAACTCAATCAGCACGTTGCCGCGCTTGATGTGGAATTTAATGTAGGCGTTAATAGATTGCACATTTACTGCTTTGGCAATTTCAAGACTTGAGCATCCGGGGTTAGCCTCTATAAACTCAAGGATTAACAGCGCTTTTGGCGTTGTATTTTCAGGTTTTTCATTCATAGTTTTCTCGCTTTCAATAGCTGCTATTGCTGTGTTTTTTTCAACTTCAAAATCACTATCAGGAATTGCAGATAAACTTGTTCTAAAGTTGGATTCATCGCGGCGATATGGACTTGTTAGATGACCACTTGGTGGCGTTTTGTTAGGGTTAATAACGATATCCTGACGCGCCGCTTTTTCTATAACGCCAGTAAGCCATACCTCACGCTGCTGTATGCCGCCACGCGTAACCATTGCCTGATTGATGGTATGCACTGCATACATCTCATCAAGAACTGTGTTCAAGTATTTTGGTAGTAGCCCAGTTTCATTTACCAACACATCAAACGGCACTGGTTTTCGTGAACTGCTTTCAGCTAGCACTAGCATAATTGGCTTTGGCATAGTGATTACCTGGCAGCCTGGTGCCAGCTCATTTTTACGCTGTACTTGGTTGTTAAATAAAGCCATGCCGCTTTTGGTAGGCGTACCAGCCAGTTTTGCTTGCTGATGTAGCCAAGTGGCTGTCTACTGATAGGGCGGTTTGATGATGGGTTTAGCTGCGCCCAGGTTCTGTCATAGATATTCATGTTCATTTCAAGCCTCCGTTTAACGCAGGAATTGCCAATTTAACGCTGCTAGTCATCGGGCCATCAACACCCAGCATGCGCACAACCTGGCACATGGCATCAACGCTATTTCTAGCGACTGATTCTGCTGTTCTGATCTTCACTACACCGTTAATTTTAGTGCGCACTACAACCTCAAAGCGTCTCATTGCTGACCTCCTTTGTTGTGTTGGCAACCTTTGCATGCCTGCCAGTGCTTCATGGCGCGTGGGCTGCTGGTTGGTACTGTTGACTGGTGATAACTACGGCATGCATTCAGGCTGATTTCCTGACTGAGGTGAGGGCAGCGCACACTGCCGTAGACTTCAATCACCTTTTTCTCGATGCTGTCTGTCTTGGCTGGGTATTTGCCATCTACCACCAAACTTACAGCGGTACGTGATACGCCAAGCTCTCTGGCCACTGCCTGTTTGCTGCTGTTTGCAACAGCTTTATTCAGTAGATCAAGCCACATGACGCACCTCTCTCGCAGATGTATCTTGCGGTCTCAGACTGATTGTTTCTTCAGTGTTGGGGTCGTATACGGTTTTGTTTTGTGCAGACCATACCGGCGCTTGCAAGCCTGTTACTTTTTCAGGGCTTAGCCACCAGCGCACGTTGCCGTTTGATGTAATGGCAGTGCCTGTTTCGCGCAGGCTAAGACGGATTAAATACCCTGCATCTTCCAGCGCTTTCACGTACTTTCTAAGGTTGCTGTAGATGTCTTTCTCGCCGCCTTTTGCACACAGCATGCATAAATCAGGCAGCGAGAATTTCCCTTTCAGCTTCATGGCGCGCCAGGCACGAATACGGATTGAGTCTTTATTTACCTTTGGGCCACTCCACTTAGTAGGGCCAGAGCGCAGCTGCTTGCCTTCAGCTGCTGCAGCAATGCCTGCTTCAGTTAACTTATGGCAACCACGTGAGGTTTTTTCAAGCAGCAAATGCTTGCGCAGCTTGAGTGCAGCCTGTTCTACCTGTTGTGGCTTTAATCCTGTTAGCTCAGCCATGCGAGCTTCAGTAACGCACTCTTTAGGGCTGGCTTCAGCGATTGCATTGAGTAGTTTTTCGGCGGTCCAGATCATGCTGGCGCTCCAGCTAGTTCCGCAAGGCGCCTGCTTAAATCGGTATTCAGATGCTTTTTATAAGTAAATAATGCATCCAATGCTGCATCTGGATTTGTAGCCTCTGGTATGCCTGGTACTAAGCAATCTTGGTCGTCATATGCAATTCGACACGTATTAATTATTGAAGTACGCAGAACTTCATCAGGGCCGCTCGCAATCTCTAATGCCCCATCAGGAACTGTTTCGGCAATATTGATCTTTCCACTTCTCCATACGAATGCTTTCATCTTAGCGACCTCCCACAGCTTTAACTGCACGTGGACGGCGCTCTTGCCAGTCGTGTGTGAGTACTTTTCCAGCCATTTCAATGGTGCTGATTTGCTTTAATCCATTGAGCTTTGCAGTGTTTTCGCAGACTGCGATCGCATTCATTACCTGGCGCATCAAGCCACGGCTTTGGCGGTGGATCTCTTCGATCAGGTCATTGGTGATGGTGACTTCTGCTAACTGATGGCAGGTGAGGGCGATATCGTCCAGACTAGCCGGTTGAAACTCGACCACCTTGGCGATACGGCTGCTGATCTGTTTATGGCGTGCGATCTTGGTTTGCACGCGCTCCATGCCTACCAGGATCACTGGTATTTCTGTCAGGTCTGAGATATCGCGCACGGTTTCTAATACATCTGCACCGTTGCGCAGGCAGTGATCAACCTCATCAATCACCAGCGGGATCTCCTGACCACCTAAACGAGCTGCCACGCGGCCAAAGATTGTTTTGGTGCGGCCAGTTGAATCGACCTTTAGCAGGTCTGCCAGCTCACTCATGAAGTAGCTCGGTGTCCATTGAGTCTTGGCACGTAGATATAGCGCACCGTTTTGCACCGCCCAGTAATCGACGGTCTTGCTTTTACCAAAGCCAGCGTCACCATCTACCAGCAATAGGCTGGCTTCAGATGCGCCGCGATTTTCCAGCACACTCAGGCCGGTAATGAACCGCTCATAATTACTTGTTTTGACAAATTGATTTTTCATTATTAAACTACTCCTTGCTAGTACTGCAATAAAGGCCATGCGATAGCTCGTAACTATCGTGTGGCCACCTCTCTATCGCCGAATAAGTCACTCCACTCAGCGGTTAATCTGTAGTAATCCAACCAGGCTTCATCTTCATTAGTGATTTCGCGTGGGTTTGCATTCAGCCATCTGTATTTACCGGCTTGCGTGTCAAACATTGGTCTGGTGGTTACAGGCATTTCAATTACATTCCCCAGCACACCGTTTTCGACGATTTGCACGTCTGGCGTTGACGGTAGCCTTTGCTCGCGGGGGTTATTAATTGCCATATGTGGCATGTCAAATACCTGCTGATGTTCAATAAGTAATGGCGCATCAAGCTCTGCCTGTGCCTCTTCAATCTTGGCTTCTGCACGTTTAATGCGGCCTTCTGCACGTTTTTGCGCAGCCTGGCGAATGAATGATTGTGGGAAGTAGTCGCGTTTGTTAGCTTCAAACTCTGCTATGCAGATCAGCTGGCCAGCTTTATTACGCACCCATACTTTACTTGCATCGTGGATGTCGTAACCAACGCGAACTGTATCGCCGTGGTAATCAGTAAGATCGTGTGAGAAATACAGGTTGTTGTATAAACGCACTTCGCCTCTGGCGACTTTGCACTCTTTGTATGGTCTAAATAAGTCGTCTGATTCATGAGCATCGACTGGTGTTGGTTTCCAGCCTTCAGCAATTGCAGCATCCCAAGCTTCATTAGGTGTTTGGTGACGTTTATTGCCAGTTATTGGGTCGCTTACCCTTGGCAGTGATGAGTGCGGGGTATTGTTATATTTGGTAACCAGTTCTTCGCACCAGCTAACAAAAACATCCCAAGGCACCAGGTGTTTTGATGTGCCTGTTTTTTTAAGGTCTGACCGGGTGATCTTGAATACTTTTTGTTTAGCCTGGGCATCCATATCAGCGCCCATATATGTAGCTAGTTGCTTGGCACCTTTAACCCATATGGTTTGGTGTGAGCGTTCTATAATGCCGCGCGCTTGCGAGTTATAAGGCGTACTGTGGGTGAGTGTGATACCTAACCTTGCCATAAAGCCGGTTGCCTCATGGCTCATTGTTTGATTCTTAAATCCAGATCCATTATCTACATAGAATATTGAGGGTATACCGCAGCTGGTGCATGCATAGCGCAACGCATCAAGCACCGACCATGTTGATTCAGCCAGATCTGCTGACCAACCAACCGCCTTGCGTGTTGCGATGTCTATAACTGTTGTTATTTCCGGCCTAAATGCTCTGCCGTGATCGCGGTGTGCGACTTCAGCATCAAAGGTATGTCCATCTGCTGTGTATGCTTCAGTTGGCCACATGCCACTAGTGTCACGGCGAACAAACGGCAGTATATTTTTAATTTCACGGCTACCCATACGGCCACGTTGCACATCAACCTTGCTCATCTTTTTAATAAAACGATCAGCAGCCCAATATGACGGTGCTTGTACACCAGCAGGCAAGTGTTTATCAATGTCTTGCATGCAAGCTTTAAGGGTTGGTTTTTGTGGGTTAGCCATTAAGTTAATCAATGTGCCTGCCCATGCTGGCATGGTGTTTTTCTCAACGGCTTTAGGTGCCAGCGCGCCTATACCTTTATCAAGGTCACTAAGCCACCTATAAATTGAAGTGCGGCTTAATGCTCGGCTGTTTCCAGCTTTAGCATTGGCAACTAGCACCAGCTGCTGCAGGTGTTCCGGTAATGTTCCAACTGCTGCCATATCAATGACTGATCGGATTGCACGCTCGGTACCGCCAATTGCAGCCAGGCGTTTTACTTCTGTACAAATAGCAGCTCTTGCCTCGGCAATGTCACGTTGCCAGTCTTTTAATTCTGTAGTTTTAACGGTGGTTTTAACTATTGCGGTTGTTTCTGCTTTAACGACTGGAGCTGATTTAATTGCCGCATGCATTACGCGACCACGTATTGCATCCATCACTTCTTTTGGTGGCTGATATTCAAATCCACCACCACGGCCATCACGCTTACGGCTTGGCCAATTACCTCTTGATACGAAATCGATCATTCCTTTTTTACTTGATGGCAATCCTGACAGCTTCATTTCAGCCAGTTCTGCGCATGTGTAGTGGGTTTTCATTCTTACTTATCCCCCGACAATTTTTTCAGTGATTTGATCTTGCTGTTTGCCTCTTGCTTCAGACGCTCAAGCTTTCCAATCTCAGCATCAATGGCTTCACGGCCAACTACAATTTTTGCGCCAATTTTTTTTGCATACAGATTGATGAGTGAGAAACCGTTGGTGGCCATATCAAAAGCCATTGCGGTATCAAGTGGAGGGATGTGTTCTTCACGGCTCTCTGCTGTATAAGCATCAAGCATATGTTTGCTGATCTCACGACCTAGTAACTTGCTCATTTCAGCCGCTACTATGTAGCGGTCATAGCCTTTTAAAGCCTCGCTCATTAAAGCTGCGATTTGAATTCTGCAGGCCAGACTTCCAGCTCCGCTGGCTGCTTGTGGTATTTCAAAAAGGTCTTGAGTGAATTGGTCGCGCTTAGCCATGTGCGACCTCAGCATTGTTTATGTGGTATACATTGCACGATTTTTCAGCGCGTGTAGAATTGCCGATATTGTTTTTAGCTTTATAACGGCCAATGCCTCGTTCACCTCGACCGCTCTTAGATGAGCCGTCTTCATGATAGCGACTAGGCCATATGACTTGAGCGGTTGTTCCTAGATGCTCAGCTATCAGCCGCTCATATCTAGGGCATGGCCCATATAAAGCATTGGTTAAAGTAGTACGTCCGAGTCCATGATCGCGTGATAGCTGTTGTAAGTTAGTTCCACTCTTACGAACAGCCGCGATAATGTCAGCTCGGTGCCAGTCTGTAATGACTGGTTTTTTTGCCTTGTTTAACGGTGACTTGTTTTTATACATGGCATAACTGTAAACCTGTAAACAATAGCTGTCAACTATATTTTTGCAGGTAACACTTAGGTTACAGTTCTTTGTTGATTTTTCTTAAGATAAAATTGGAATATATGAATATAAATCAAACAGTTAATGAAAACAGTTACCTTGTATTCACTTGTTTACAGTTAGGTAACAGTTATGCCTAATGAAGTGTTACCTGTAAAAACATCTTACGGTGCATATTCATTAAATGGAGAGATATACTTTCCAGCATCTTTATTGGCATCATTCAAATTGAATGGTTTCCCAAAAAGCAGGGCTGGTATTTATAAACTGGCTGATAGAGAAGGCTGGCCTAGAATTAATGTGCCTGGTAAAGGTGCTAAAGATGGTGTTTTATGTTTCAAAGTACCACCTGCATTGTTGAATAAGATTGTTATTAATGATTTACACATCACAGAAGAGCTTGTCAGCAAGGCTATTTATAAAAACTCTACAACTCCAGATAGAATCGCATCAGATAATAATGCAGCCTATAAAATAGAAGATTCTGTGTACATTGAACACTACACCGACACTAAAGCGGCAGCTGGATACGGGCAGGTAACACCAACTGACAGCATGGTTGTTAATGTTGCTGTTAATACCTCAGACTGGCGTAATTATGTAGGCATCAATCCTAAGTACGTGAAGGTTATTTCAGTGCATGGTGATAGCATGAAGCCTACATTGCAACACGGTGATCAGGTGTTGATTGATACTGCATGCCACACATTTATTGATGATGGTATTTATGCAATACAGCAAGGTGATTACTTGCGTGTTAAACGCATTAAATTAAGGCTTGATGGCTCTATAGAAGTGAAGAGCGATAATAATCATGAGTTTAATTCTGAGGTATATAAGCCAGATGAGGCGGCTGGCTTTGTAATAATTGGTAGAGTGTTACCTTTTAAATTTGGTACAATTGATTTGTAGCTGTTTTTATATCACCTAGTACCAAATAAATCGCAAATACTTCAATTTTTGTATCATTAATTTTCATTTAGTACCAAATCAGTTTTTTTGTGTAATTCTCACGAAAGCTTTAACTGTTGCGGTTTTCGCGCGTTTTTTTCGTACCTTATATATGTCCCATAATAGTCACTCCCCCACACTTGGTGTGACTTAAATGTGACCAAATCTATCACATTAGCAGTGCGTCCAGATTCAATCCTAGACGTGGCGACGGTTAAATGTTCCGTAGCAAACTTAGCATAACGATCTACCATTGAGCGTGACTTCCATCCGCCTAAGTCTTTCAACTCATCGCATGAAGTGCCAATGCCATTCATCTCTTGCTATACGTAAGACCGCAGGTGTGACTGATAAATAACGGTTGATTGTTGCAACTGCATTACCGCGCTTCATTTTCCCTTAGTATTGTGCTCCAGATCACATCACCGTTAATTTGGCTTAGGCTATTGGTGCTTCTGGTGTTTATGAAAGTGAATTTTCTACCAAGTGCATTAACGCTAACATGTCCTCATATAGATATGATTTATGAGGATATTTGAATAAGAAATGGTTGAAGTTAAGCCCAAAGTTGGCTGTATATAACCAATTCGCATTCATTTGCTTATTGGTGTGCTTTGGGTTTGCTTGATGCAAACTTTATAAGCTATAGTCCCCGCTATGGGTAACGGTTAATTACAACAAACCGTTACTAAACAATAGGGGACGGACCCCGATTGAATCATAATTCCCAATAAGATCATTAACCTTAAACATATCTAATGCCAAGACGCCCAAGAATAAGCCTACCCAATGTGCCGCAACATATTATCCAAAGAGGTAATAATCGAGCGGTATGTTTTTATGCTGAAGAAGACTATACAAAATACCTGGAATGGCTAGAAGAATATGCAGACAAAACCAACTGCCATATCCACGCTTATGTACTGATGACAAATCACGTACATCTTCTGGTATCAACAGAACAATCAGAAGCTATAGGTGTAATGATGAAAGCGCTTGGTCAGCGTTATGTGCAATACGTTAACCGTACCTATAAAAGAACAGGCACCTTGTGGGAGGGGCGATACAAGTCTTGCCCCACACAAGCTGAAAGCTATCTTCTAAGCTGTCAGCGTTATATAGAATTAAACCCGATAAGAGCTAGCATGGTAGAGCATCCCGCTGAATATCGATGGAGTAGCTATCGCAGCAATGCACAAGGCGAACTGAGCGACCTCATAAAGCCACATGTAATTTACGAACAGTTAGGATTGAATGAAGAAGCTAGACAGGCTGCTTATCGTGAATTGTTTCGATATCAGCTAGACCCAAATCTGGTGGATGAAATAAGACAAGCAACCAATGGAAATTATGTGCTTGGAGATACAAGATTTGCAGAACAAATTGCAGAAACTTTAGGAAGACGAGTATTACGAGGAAAGGCAGGAAGACCTAAAAATGAAGAGAGAATTAAATGAAAATCGTGGTCTGTCCCCTATTATTCCAAGCCAAGACAAAATACGCACGTGTGCATATAACAATTACGAATGGAGGGTGGCGGCATGATAGATAAAATTAATAGAGTTTTTGCGGTGTTGGCAAGAGTACATGCTGGTACGTATTTGCTAGTGGGTGGTTTTTCTACAGCTTTACTTTACATATTCATATTGGATACTAAAACCAGTATTGAGTGGCTGAGACCAATAGGATATTCAGGACTTTTTGCAAAGCTAATTGAGTTTTATATTGTTAGATACTTTTTCTATGAAAGGTATGAATTAGGTAGAAAAAATTTAAGCGTCACCAACTCAGGCATGGTGCTAAAAGATGAGTATTTTTATACCAAAATAACCAGCAATATGTCGTACGCTAAAAAACTAGCTGGATATTTATACGTAGTTTTAAGAACATGGTCAATTATTGCCATAGGTTTTATTTTGTTTTTTCTACCTTTATATTGGATTAAGAAAGGCTTAGGTTTATAACATGGCATATATCACAACAACAATCTGGGAATTTTTGAAGCAAAATAACAATGCGATTGGGAATGCAACGTTACTCAATGATGGTTCAAAATTACTAGAGGATATTTACTCTGAATTTACAAAGTCAGGTGAGCCTGACTGGAATAAGCTTGCTAACGACTTTACGAGTTTAGCAACAGGAGTTATAACGGAACAATAGGGGACAGACCACGATTTAGTCATAATTCCCAATAAGATCATTACATGGCTTTGCAGGTAAGTTGATGGGACAGGAGAAACAACGTGATCGCATCGAAGCAGAACAAGACCTGCGAGCGCAAGAGTTTAATGCCAAAAGTCTGCAAGCCAGCATTGCCCAGTCTCAAAAACGACTGAATCAGATTCAGTCTGTGTATCGCCAAAAGCTGGAAGCAGAACGTGTTGCTACTTATGCAGAGTATTTACGGCTAGAACAAGAATGGGCCAAGCAATCGCATAAGAACAGCTTGCTAGAACTTAAAGCGCCACAAGCTGGTATTGTAAAAGACCTTGCTACCCATACTCCGGGTACCGTTGTTTCACCTGGTACAGTCCTCATGACCTTAGTACCTAACAACGAATCTTTACAGGCAGAGGTCTGGCTCAAAAATGAAGATGCAGGTTTTGTCCGAGAGAACCAACCAGTTAAAGTAAAACTCTCCGCGTATCCATTTCAGAAATATGGCATGGTTGATGGCAAAGTGCTACAAGTCAGTGCCGATGCTACAGATAAATCATCATCCAATAACAATCAGAATAGTAGCGATATATCACAAAATGTATCAGGTTCAACCACGCAACTGGCCTACCGCACCATTGTTCAACTTAGTAAGCAAACTCTGGAAATTGAGCATGATCATCTTCATCTAGCTCCCGGTATGCAAGTTGTTGCGGAAATCAAACTTGCTGATCAGACGGTGATGGAGTATTTGTTGTCACCGATTAGTAAGGCATTTCATGAGGCGGGACGGGAGCGGTAGATTGATGCCGTTAATTTTGTTTTATTAGTGCCTGTCTGTATATTACATCAGGATAATGCCTAGTTAGTTCCATAGCGAAGAACAAAGAAATGATTAGATGGTTCTTAAGTAGTCCTAAATTCAGTCAGTTTAAATGCCATCTAAGCTTGGATTTTATTTGGCTTTAATGCCAGCTTCTTCATACAATTTTGTCAGGGTGATTGTTATAGCTTTCCAGGTTAGGTTGTTTTAATTGTTTTGCTGACCATTTTTTCAAACTCAGCCAATGATACTGCCTTGCTGAATAAGTATCCTTGATAAAATGTACATCCATACTTTTCGAGACATGCACGCTGAGATTCAGTCTCTACTCCTTCAGCGATCACATTTAAGCCAAGGTTATTTGCCATGCCTATAATGGTTTGTACAACAATAGCATCGTTAGGATTAGTATCGATGGTGAGTACAAAACTTTGATCAATTTTTAATTGGCTGATTGGTAATCTGGTCAGATAACTTAATGATGAGTACCCAGTTCCAAAGTCATCGATTGAAAAATGAATGCCAAGAGAGCTTAATGCTGTCATTTTATTGATGGTATCTTCAACATCATGCAGCATTAAACTTTCTGTGAGCTCTAATTTAAGTAGTGTTCCTTTAGCGCCAGTCTCATCAAGCACTTTGTATACCAGCTCAACAAAATCCGGTTGAATGAACTGACGGGCACTCACATTGACCGATAGTTGTAGCTGACATGTCTGCGGATTGGCTTCCCATGATTTTAATTGCTTGCATGCGGTTCGAAGCACCCATTCACCAATGGTTAAGATCAGACCTGACTCTTCCGCAATTGAAATAAACTCATCAGGAAGCATTAGGCCGCGCTGAGCGTGCTCCCATCGTAGCAATATTTCAGCTCCAGATATTTTGCCTCCCAACTCCACTTGAGCTTGATAATGAAGCCTTAACTGGTTTTCGGGCAAAGCATTACGAAGATTTAAAGCAATTGATTGACGATTTTCAAGCCTTGAATGTACTTCCGCATCAAAAAATCTGAACGTATTGCGCCCCGCAGACTTTGCCTGATACATTGCAGCATCAGCACGCTTGAGTACTTCGTCCCCGGTCTCTGAGGGAACTGTCGCTGTTAGTAGTTTAATGCCTATACTGGGGGTGCAGAGTAGCGAGTCACCACCAATCATAAATGGTTGGTTGAGCGATTTGAGAATTTTTTTACTCAAGACTTCTGCCTGCTGAATCGCCTGGTCTGCATCATGGCTTAAGCCCTCCAGCATGACAACGAATTCATCCCCACCTATTCTTGCTACTGTATCACCATCGCGTACACAGGATTTTAACCGGTGTGCAGTTTCTATTAGTAACAAGTCGCCGATAGCATGGCCTTTTGTGTCGTTAATCAACTTGAAGTTATCAAGGTCAATCATAAAAACTGCACCATGATATAAATTGCGCGCTATGTGACTTAGTGTTAGCGCCATACGTTCCTGAAATAATCGGCGATTTGGAAGATTGGTTAAAGGGTCGTAGAACGCTAATTGATAAATAGCCTCTTTTGCATCCTTTTGTTCGCTCAGGTCGGTAAATGATCCTACATAATTATGAACTTTTCCTTCAGGCTCAGCTACCGCCGTGATGCTGAGCCATTTTAGATATATCTGCCCATTCTTTCGCTTATCCCAAATTTCACCTTGCCAGAATTTTTTTTCAGTTAAATCCTTCCACATGGCTTTATAAAAAGCTTTGTCATGGCGCCCAGATTTCAGCAGAGATGTTGTTTTTCCAATAGCTTCCTCTGCTCCGTAGCCCGTCATTCTGGTAAAGGCACTATTGACACGTAATATGTGATTGTCAGCATCAGTAATCACGATTGCTTCTTGCGACTCAATGGCAGCGTCAGCAACACGTAAATTTCTCTCGGCCAATTTTCTGTCTGTGACTTCGCGCCCTATAATCACCAACGTTTTATGCTGACCATTTTTGTGGAAAATCGGCACTTTATGTACTTCGTATTCATGCAGATTTCCTGCGGAGTCTGTATGCTGCTCCTCAAACACATGCAATTCACCTAGACGCCATACGGCCTTGTCATCGGCCAAGCATTGATCGTACATTGTGCATATTTCGGTACACATGGCACCAGAATTATTATTTCTCTTTATCCAGTGAATGTCATGCGAGTTAAATAGGGTTCGGGCAGCATCATTTATAGACCGCCAGTATCCTTCACAGTCTTTAACAAAAATAGCATCTGGAATCGCTGCAAATAGACTGGTTAGTGGCTCACACAGCTCGATGGAATCGTAGGAAACTTGCATCGCTATGATGTTCTCAATTTAATCTGAGATGATTTCTACGTAAGGCTTTGTATTGGGAATTGGGTTGGCCAAGTTGCAACCCGACCATGCAGTTAAAGTTAAAGGTGGAATTTAAGAATGACGATGTCTTTTCCATTTTTATCTTTCGATTTTTTAATTAACAACCATCATTTGAGCCTAATGTTAGTTTCAGTTTAATTTTTAAACTTCACAATGACATATCAATGAATATTTAATAAAAATGACCACCTTTTGATTGTGGTATTTATTTCGGTCATTGTCAACCAGTGCTTATTTTTCCTTAAAGCTTATGTGCCACAAAAGGTTTTGTAGTGGCTATCAAAATTAGGCTCAGGGGGCTGCATAAAGCGGGTATAGATATTTTCTGGATTGTATGGAGACGCAGTGGCTGATAAAAGCAGTTCAAATAATGTTAAGTCATTCTTGTCAACTGCTGCCGCTAAAGCCTCTTCGACTAAATGGTTGCGCGGGATAATTGCAGGATTAGATTCATCCATAAGTGATAGGCTTTGTTTCATTGTTTGTGCTTGTCTTGATAGTCTGGCTTGCCATTGCTGCTGCCAATCTTTAAAGCCTGAATCCCGGTATATCGGCATCTCTTTTATTGCGTCTTTGCCTAAAGCTCTAAAAGTATTGGTGTAATCGGCTTTATTCCGTTGCATGTATATCAATAGATCCTCTGCAAGTTTGAGGTCATTCGCTTCATGGTTGAATAGGCCTAGTTTTTTCCGCATTCCATTTAGCCAGCATTCTAAAAATTTGCCGGGAAACTTTTCTAATTGTTCCGTGACTGCCGCAATTCCTTTATTTTGATTTTCATGAATAATTGGAAGCAATGCTTCCGCGAACCGGTAGAGATTCCAATGTGCTATTTTTGCCTGATTATCAAAAGCATAGCGGCCTTGCGTATCTATCGAACTAAATACTGTTGCTGGGTCGTAACTATTCATGAAGGCGCATGGGCCGTAATCAATGGTCTCGCCGCATATGCTCATGTTGTCTGTATTCATCACGCCATGAATAAAACCAACATGCATCCATTTCGCAATTAGGGAGGCTTGTAAATCGATTACTTTTTCCAGGAATTGAATGTACTTGTTTTCAGCTTTGGCGATTTCAGTGAAATGCCGTTCAATTGTGTAGTCCGCTAATCCCTTTAGTATCTGATCGTCATGCACGGCAGCAGCAAATTGAAAGGTGCCTACTCGAATATGACTGGAGGCCACTCGCGTCAGTATCGCACCAGGATAAGCACAATCACGAAAAACTGTCTCGCCAGTTTTGACGACAGCAAGGCTTCTTGTGGTTGGAATACCTAACGCATGCATCGCTTCGCTAATGATATATTCGCGTAGCATTGGCCCAAGTGCTGCACGTCCATCACCAGATCGGGAATATGCGGTTCTGCCGGAACCCTTGAGTTGTATATCGAATCGTTTGTTTTCTGGTGTGATGTGTTCACCCAGTAATATTGCCCGGCCATCACCAAGAATATTGAACCCACCGAATTGATGGCCTGCATAAGCCTGTGTAATTGGCTCAGATGTTACATAAAGTGCGTTACCTGAAAGGAAGTCTGCACCTTTCTTTTTAATGACTTCAGTATCTAGACCTAATGTATTTGCTAACTGATCATTGAAAAATACCAGCTCGGGATTCTTTACATTTGAAGGCTGTTGTCTTTGGTAAAGTATAGGTGCTAGCTTTAAATAGCTATTGTCGAATTTAAAGCCAGAGGTTTCTGGTTTTAAATGTGTGTGATTTTTCATTTGGAATAAAGTTTACTAAATTAGTAGGATATTAATTTAGTAAACTTTAAATCGCAAGATACAGTTCAACGAAAGTATGAAGAATGCAGCCAGGTTAATTTACGAATGCGTGTTTATGAATGTTTGGAATTTTTAGAGAACGGCTGAAATGCCTTCTATGATGTGCTTTAAGCCAAAAAAAATGACCCATGATAGGGTCATTTTATTGGATTCTTTAAGTACTAAACCTTCTGAATATTAGAAGCTTGTTTACCTTTTGGTCCGTCAGTTACGTCGAAAGTAACGCGATCGTTTTCTTTCAAGCTTTTGTAACCGCTATCAACGATAGCTGAGAAATGCGCGAATAAATCGTCGCCGCCTGCGTCAGGAGTAATGAAACCAAAACCTTTAGAGTCATTAAACCATTTTACTAAACCTGTTGCCATATCTTATTCCATACTTTTTTAAAAAGGGAGGCACCCTGAAAGTTCGGGTTTTTAAATAATAAAGGCCTTAAATTAAGGCCAGCAAATTAAAAATTCAAACGCCTAAATAACGTTTTACGTACTAATGTGCGATGTGTCAAGCATTATTTTAATAATATTTTAGGGGTTAAGTGTTAGGTTGAATAGCAAAACAGGTTAATTCACGGTTATTGCTTGCTTAATTAGGGCGGCAGGACTATAGTCGCGCCTGCGTCAGGTGGTGCAGCGCAGTCAGTATTTATTACCTTATTCCCACTATTCCCACTGTTTTAGCGTTGCTACAACTTTTTAAGTTTGCTGCATCAATGCGGGTCTTAATACGATTTTGGAGCAACAGCTATGGCTAAAGAAGAATTAATTGAAATGAGTGGTGTGGTGATGGAGATATTACCTGATTCACGCTACCGCGTAACGTTGGACAATGGGCATAAGTTGATTGCCTATACCGGCGGCAAAATGAAAAAAAACCATATCCGCATTCTGGCTGGTGATAAGGTAACGCTGGAGCTTTCGCCTTATGATGTGAATAATGGTCGCATCACGTTCCGACATATTGAATCCAACGGTTCAACTTATACGCCTAGAAAGCGCACGTATTAATTTTCTTAAGCATTTTTAGTCGCTGGTTAAATGCCAGTGAACTATATAGTCAAATTGTCACCTAATTTGTGTTTGTAAAGAATAGCTGATAGAGTTTGTTCATGCTCAATATGTTTCGTAAAAATTTGCCGTGGTTGATAGTGGTGTGGTTTGCCTTGTTGCAAGCTATAACACCATTCATTCATGCGCATCTGGAGTCCGATAGCCCCGCTCAGGGTTATGGCCTGCATATGCACGAGCTAAATTTGGCAGATTTGCCAGATACTGAACACACACTTAAAAATGTGGCTGCACCAGTACATACCATAGGTGTTAATAACGCGCTTGTTAAGAGTATAGACCCCCTGCCATTGCCGCTATTTGCGGTGCTGTTTATTATTAGCCTGTCATTAGTAGTAATTCGGCTAGTCAGTGCTCACTTCATTACCCATCCCCAATTACCAATTTACCTGCGCTCGCTATCAAGGCCGCGCGCTCCTCCACTGTTCTAAGTCAATCATGTAATCAACATTCGGGTAACTATGCGGATGTTTTTTTGATTTTAGGAGAGTTTTATGACTATATTTAGTCGATTCATTCTGTTAATTGCTGGCCTTGCCTTTGTGGTGAGTCGTGCGCTTGCCGCGCCCATGCAAGAACAAATAACCCCACTGCCGCTAGCCACAAATGACAAGCATCAGATAGATCATTTTGATGAGCTTCGTGTCAACCCCAATTTACAACTATCCGAAGTGCTGGAGAAAGCCTATGCACGTGCTCCGATGCAGGCCTCGCTACTATCGCGAGACTCCATGGTTTTAGCCAGAAATCGTGTGGCTAATGCGACGCTGCCCTCAACTCCTGCCGTGAATATCTCTCATCAGAACGACGCCATAGGTAGCGGACGTGGTGAACGCGATTGGCAAGCTGAGCTGGAATTGCCGGTTTGGCTGCCTAAACAGCGTGATAACCGCTTAAAAGTAGCTGAGGCTAGTCAATCGACAGTTAGTGCCAGCCGTCAGAGTTTAAAGCTGCAGGTGGCGGGGCAGGTACGCGAGGCGCTGTGGAATATTGCCTTTAATGAGAACAATTTATCGTTGCTTATGAATAAACTGCAATTGGCCAGCAAACTGCAAAGTGACGTGGAAAAGCGCTATCGCGCTGGTGAGCTGGCAAAGACGGATGCCATGCTGGCTGAGCAGGAAACACTGCGTGCAGAAAAAGAAAAACTGCGCGCCGAGGCGGAACTTATGCATGCACGACACCGCTATTATTTGCTTACAGGTTTACGTGAGTTGCCTGCCAGTTACGAAGAAAAGCAATCGGGTTTAGAAGATTACAGTCAATCCCCAATCTGGCTGGAAACGCAGACCAAAGTTGGTTTAGCGGAATCCGAGCGTGATCTGGTGCAGATAGAAAGCCATGAGAACCTGCAAGTGCTGCTGAATATGCGCAGCACTAAAGGTGCCTTTGATACGACCGCCAACGATAGCGTAGGCGTGAAGCTGCGCATTCCTTTTGGCGGCGAGGCTAAGGCAGCGCCAATAAGAGCTGCAGCTGAAATGGGCGTAGGTAACGCTTTAACTGAGCGTGAGGCCTTGAAATACGAGCTGGAAACGGCCATGCACGAAGCTGAGCACAATTTGAATGTTAGTCGTGCGGAATTGGTGCTTGCAAGCAAGCAATATGAGATAGCCAAGGAAAGTTTGCAGCTGGCACAGAAAGCTTTTCAGTTAGGTGAAACCGATTTAGTGAGTTTGCTGCGGGTGCAGGCGCAAACCTTTGAGGCTGAGCGTGCATTTACCACACGCCAGGTACAAGTACAGTGGGATGTTGCCCGCTATAACCAGACAGTAGGAGTGCTTCCATGAGTAAGATTTTTTCGTTCGTTTTTTTTGGCGCATTTCTGATTGCAAACGCTCAGGCTGCCGATATAGTGATGACACCAACCCAGCAGCAAAATCTGGGTGTGAGTGTGGCGCCAGTGGGTAAGAATAATGTTTTTAACAGCCGTAATTTTCCTGCCGAGATCACAGTGCCAGTCGGGCAGGAGCGGGTGGTGAGTGCGCCGCAGTCTGGCTTGATAGACCAGTTGTATATCGCTGCTGGTCAGACCGTTAAAAAAGGACAATTGATTGCACATTTACATAGCCCTGAATTATTGGGTCTGCAGCGGGATTATCTGCAGGCACAGACTCAGCATAAGCTGGCGGCAAAAAGTCTGGCGCGCGACACTGAATTATTGAAAGACGGCATTATTCCACAGCGCCGTTTTCTGGAAACAGAAAGTATGCACGATGAAACTAGTGCATCGTTGGCGCAACGTAAGCAGGCTTTGCATCTAGCTGGTATGGGAGATGCTGCTATTAATAAATTACGCCCGGAGTCCGGTATGAGTGCTGGCGTTAGTTTAACCGCGCCTATGGATGGACAGGTGCTGGAGCAGATGGTCACTATCGGTCAGCGTGTAGATATGGCGATGCCTTTATACCGTATCGCTAAGCTTAACCCGCTATGGCTTGAAATACATGCGCCGCTGGAAGGCTTGCCTTTTGTTAAGCCGGGTATGCTGGTAACCGTGCCTAAATTACAGGCCAGCGGCAAGCTGATTTCGGTGATTCGTAACGTGAATAAGGCAGACCAGACCTTACATTTACGTGCTGAGATTACTAAAGGGGCGGAAAAATTATCGCCCGGGCAGTTTGTGGAAGCTGTTATCAGCCTTGGTGGTGAAGTGCAGTATTTCAGTGTGGCAAAATCAGCACTTTCCAGACAAGGTGCGGAAACTTTTGTTTTTGTGCAGACGAAGAATGGTTTTGCACCAATTAAGGTAAAGGTGATCTCGGAACAGGGCGATGAAGCCGTGGTTGATGCTAGCCTTAATGGTAATGAAAAAATCGCCGTGACTGGAATCTCGGCTATCAAGGGGGCTTGGTTAGGCCTAGGTGGCGAATAATGCTGGCTAGACTAATTCAATTTGCGCTCACGCAGCGCCTACTCATGCTTATTTTGACCATTGGCCTGGCGGCGGCAGGTGCGTTAGCCTATCAATCGTTGCCGATTGATGCTTTTCCGGATGTGTCTTCAACGCAGGTAAAAATTATCGTTAAAGCGCCAGGCATGACGCCGGAAGAGGTTGAAGCGCGGATAACGGCACCGATAGAAGTTGAGATGCTGGGCATTCCCAAGCAGGTTGGGTTGCGCTCGGTCGCCAAGTATGCGCTTACTGACATTACGGTGGATTTTCTGGATGGCACCGATATTTATTGGGCGCGTCAACAGGTGGCAGAGCGCCTGAATGCAGTATGGGGCAACCTGCCGGCGGATGTTTCGGGCGGCATGGCGCCGATGACCACGCCGCTGGGTGAAATGTTCATGTTCACTGTGGAAAGTGACACGCTAAGTTTGCAGGACCGACGTAGTCTGCTGGACTGGGTGATACGCCCTCAGCTACGCACTGTGCCAGGAGTGGCAGACGTGAATGCGCTGGGTGGCTTGGTGCGCAGTTTCGAGATTGTGCCGGACAATGCCCGCATGTATGCACGTGGAGTGGCTATTGATGCCTTGCAGCAGGTATTGTTGAATAACAATCGTAATGGCGGCGCTGGTCGCTTGAACGATGGTGAAGGTGCATTGCTGGTACGTGCGGAAGGCGGCTTTAAAACAATAGAAGACGTGCAGAATACGGTAGTGCGTACAGAGCAGGGCATGTCAGTCAGGATTGCCGATGTGGCTGACGTGCGTATCGGTTCACTCACGCGTTATGGTGCGGTTACCGCCAATGGCAAGGGTGAAGCTGTTGAAGGTTTGGTGCTGGGGTTGCGTGGCGCCAATGCACAGCAGGTGGTGAAGGGCGTTAAGGATAAAATCGCTGAAATGGCTCCCAGTTTGCCAAAAGGCGTCAAGATCAACGTGTTTTATGACCGTGGCAGTTTGGTTGAGCGTGCGGTAAATACCGTGACCAAGGCTTTGGAAGAGGCTGTGGTACTGGTGCTGATATTGTTGGTACTGTTTCTTGGTAACTTCAGGGCTGCGTTGACTATTGCTTTTATTCTGCCGTTATCAGCTCTGTTCACATTTTTACTTATGCACTATTTTGGCATGTCTGCCAATTTGATGAGCTTAGGCGGCTTGTCTATAGCCATCGGTATGTTGGTGGATGCTGCTGTGGTGGTGGTGGAGAATGTCGTTTCGCATCTGGCGGATAAAAAGCATGCATCTACCCTGCCCAGAATGCACTTGATATATCGTGCTGTGCGTGAGGTGAGTGTGCCGGTTACTGCAGGTATCTTGATCATTATCACGGTGTTTCTGCCATTGCTCACATTACAGGGTTTGGAAGGCAAGCTGTTTACGCCGGTAGCGCTGACCATCATGTTTGCGCTGGCAGGCTCATTGCTGTTATCGCTTACGGTAATTCCGGTGCTTGCTTCATTTTTGCTGAAAGAAGTCAGCCATGAAGAGCCATGGCTGGTAAGAAAAGCACTGGCAGTGTATGAGCCTGTGTTGATGTGGTGCCTGGCACATGCCAAAGTGATTGTGGCCGGCGCTTTTGTGATGCTGGCAGTGACCGGCCTGGTATATACGCAGATCGGTAAAACCTTTATGCCGGTGATGGATGAAGGCGACATTATTATCGGCGTGGAAAAGTTGCCATCGATCAACCTGCAGCAAAGCATCAGTACGGACATGAGTGTACAGCGTGCTATCTTGAGCCAGGTGCCGGAAGTGAAAGGCGTGTTCTCGCGCGTAGGTTCGGATGATCTGGGTTTAGACCCGATGGGTTTGAATCAGACCGATAATTTCCTTATTTTGAAACCGGCCACTGAGTGGCGCATGAAAACCAAAGAAGGGCTGATTGATGAGCTCCGCAAAGTCATGCATCAGCTGCCGGGTTTAGCCTATAGTTTCACGCAGCCGATTGATATGCGTGTCAATGAAATGATTCTGGGGGTGCGCGGAGATCTGGCTATCAAGATTTTTGGGTCGGATTTGAATATGCTGGATGCAAAAGCGCAGCAAATTATCAAGATTCTGGAGTCTATAAAAGGCAGCCAGGATGTCTACACGCCGCAAAACAGCGGTGTACAGTATCTGCAAATCAAGATAGACCGCGCTACCGCAGGAAGGTTAGGTTTGAATATCACCGAGATTGAATCTATCTTGCTGGCACAGCTGGAAGGTAAACAATTGGGCGTGGTACAAGAGGGGCAACGACGTACACCGGTATTGGTAAGAGGCAGCCAGGACTTACGTAACTCCCCATCAGATTTTGATAGCCTGATGTTAACGCTGCCAAATGGCACCAATGTGCCGCTGAGCGCAGTAGCTAAAGTGGTGCGTGAAGAAGGCCCGGTCAAGGTTGATAGGGAGCGTGGCGCACGGCTGGTGGTAGTCACGGCCAATGTGCGTAACCGTGACCTGGTAAGTTTTGTTGAAGAAGCGAAGCAGCGTGTAGGCGCCGAGGTAAAACTAGATGAAGGTTACTCTATCAAATGGGGCGGTCAGTTTGAGAATCAGCAGCGTGCTTCCGCACGGCTGGCAATTGTAGTGCCGGTCGCTATTGGTCTGGTGTTCTTGCTGCTGTTCGCAACTTTTGGCTCAGTGAAACAGGCGCTGCTGATTTTATCCAACATCCCGTTTGCCATGATAGGCGGCGTGTTTGCCTTGTGGATATCCGGTGAGTATCTGTCAGTGCCGGCTTCAGTTGGGTTTATTGCGCTACTTGGCATTGCCGTGCTTAACGGCGTGGTGATGGTGAGCTACTTTAATCAGCTTGAGGCACAAGGCATGCAGGTGCTGAATATAGTGGTTGAAGGTGCAAAACGCAGGCTGCGGCCAGTGTTGATGACCGCAAGCATCGCGGCATTTGGCTTAATTCCATTGTTATTTGCGACCGGCCCCGGGTCTGAGATTCAGCGACCGCTGGCAATTGTGGTGATTGGTGGGCTGGTAAGTTCAACGGCACTAACCTTGGTGTTGCTGCCTATTTTTTATCGCAGATTCTTTAAGTAGGAGTGGAAAATGACACAAAATAACGCGTTACAAGGTCTTTTGCAGCTCATTGTTCCTCCTGAATTAGAGGAGGTGCTGGTGGATTTTCTGCTACAGCAGAATGCAGTTTCCGGATTTACCAGTAGTCATGTGAGTGGCCATGGTACCAGTAATGGCGCTGTAAAACTAAGCTTGGTAGAGCAGGTGACTGGCCGGCAGCATCGGGTGCAGTTTATGCTGCATGCGACGTTGCCGGTTTTGCAGGATTTAATAACGGTTTTGAAACATGGATTTCAGAATGCAGATATACATTACATTCTGCAACCAATTCTGGAAACCGGTTCTATTTAAGCTGTTTTAATGAGTAGAGGTAATTGCATAATTAGCGGGCTTTTAGCCAGGCCAGTGCGCCAAGCCCGGCAGCTTTACCACTGGCGAAACAGCCAGTGAGTAGATAGCCGCCAGTCGGAGCCTCCCAATCCAGCATTTCACCTGCGCAGAATACGCCGGGTAAAGTACGCAGCATCAAGTGTGCATCAACTTCTTCAAACATAACGCCACCGGCGCTGCTGATGGCTTCATCCAGTGGGCGCGTTGCCTTGAGTTTTAGCGGCAATGCCTTGATTGTTGAGCCAAGTCGTACCGGGTCGGCGTAGTCCTGCGCGCTAAGCACCTCACGTAACAGGCCAGCCTTGATACCTTTTATGCCTAGCCTGCTTTGCAGATGGCTAGCCATAGACTTGGAACCGCGTGGGTGAGCGATGTCATTGATAACCTGTTGCTTATCTTTCGCGGGTAACAGGTCTAAATGGATGATGGCCTCGCCATTGGCTGCAATGGTGTTACGTAATCCAGCGGATAACGCGTAGATCAGGCTTCCTTCTATGCCGCTGGCTGTTATCATACATTCGCCAAGCCTGTAGTGTTCAACGGCATTGATGTCGGTATAGGATAACGCTACCGTTTTTAAAGGCTGGCCAGCGAAGCGTGAACTGAAATGCTCGCTCCAGCTAACGTCAAAGCCGCAGTTTGCCGGCTTTAGTGCAGCAACCGAGATATTGCGTTGTTCGAGTAGCGGCACCCATGCGCCATTCGAGCCAAGCTGCGCCCAGCTACCTCCACCCAACGCCAGTATTACAGCATCGGCCTCAATTAATTTTTCACCTTCAGGTGTCGTGAAACGCAACTTGTTATGCACATCCCAGCCTAGCCAGCGATGGCGCATATGGAAATTAACGCCGGCTTCGCGCAGCCGGTGTAACCATGTACGCAACAGCGGCGCTGCTTTCATGTCACGGGGGAATACGCGTCCGGAGCTTCCAACAAAAGTTTCAATTCCGAGGCCGTGTATCCAATTGCGTAAGGCATCTGCGCTAAATTCGTTGAGTAGGGGTGCGATATATGTCTGGCGAGCGCCGTAGCGTGACAGGAAAACATCGCTTTGTTCCGAGTGTGTGATGTTCATGCCACCTTTGCCTGCCATCAAAAACTTGCGTCCTACGCTGGGCATGGCATCAAAAACATCCACTTTCACGCCAGCCAGCCCCAGTACTTCTGCAGCCATAAGCCCGGCAGGGCCGCCGCCGATGACTGCGACGGAGTGTGAAAAAGCATTGTTTGATGGCATGGATGCTATTAATAATAATGATTCGCGGCAGAATAACATGGCCTAAGCGTCATCACAAATTCAAATGAAGCTAAGCAAAATAATATGTCATTTGGAGTTTGAATTTTTTATAAACATTGATTGTCGTACATCTGTTTGAATTAGCTGATAAAAGCCATGGTTTGTATCTGTGCTTGAAGGATAGTTGTTATGCAATGATGGTGCAGGCCTAAAACAGAACCTATTCGTATTTAAAAGATAATATAAATCTAGCTACAATAATCAGTAGTAGCACCCAATAGAAAGGTAAAACCAGTGAATAAGTTTTTAATAATTTTAATATTTGCATTTGTTTCGACTAATGCAGTGGCTGAATGGACGTTAGTGCAAACCAGCGATGACAGCAATATGTATATAGATTTTGATAGCATTCAAAAGTCTGGCGATTTAGTAACCGTGACTACACTGAATGACTATTACAACGTGCAGGCAAAGAGTGAACTTTCATCACAGTTTAAAGAGTTGCATGACTGCAGAAGCAAGAAGTTTAAGGCGCTTTCCATTGGCTATTATTCTGAGCCTATGGCAAAGGGTCGCACCATTGCAACAGTTGAGTTGAATGAAGCTGAAACAGCCTGGTCTGACCTAGTTAAGTACAGCGTAGGTGAACTTAAAGCCAATATTATCTGTAGCAGATAACAGGCTTATATACCTATCTGCATGCGACCAGCGACCCCTAATTGATTAATGTTTCTTGAAAGTAAGCCCTTAGCCATGGATAAAGAGTTAGAGCAAAAGCGTTTAAACGCAGTTAATAGTCTGGAAGTGCTGGACACCCCTGCTGAATCTGACTTCGATGGCTTGGTCAAATTAGCAGCTATGATATTTGAAGTGCCAATATCTACAGTTACCATTCTGGATGCGCACCGGCAATGGTTCAAGGCGGCGGTGGGGCTTTCAGTGACTGAAACGCCAAGAGATATATCCTTTTGCACGCATGCGATTGAACATAACACCCCATTGATTATTCCCAATACTTCGCAGGATGTTCGTTTTGCAGATAACCCTTTGGTTAAAGATGGGCTGCATCTAGGCTTTTATGCGGGCGTGCCGCTGGTCACATCCGATAATCTTGCGGTTGGTACTTTTTGTATAATGGATCAAATACCTAGAGAGTTTTTGCCACATCAGGTAGAAATTTTAAAGATATTGGCGAATCAGGCAATGAAACTGCTTGAGCTTAGAATCGAACGTAATAAGTATCGTGATTTGGCAATTGAAAAAGAGCGTCTCAATAAAGAACTACATGAAAGCGAGCAGCGTTGGCAGTTTGCGCTGGAGGGGTCCGGTGATGGTGTTTGGGATTGGGACATTAAAAACCAGTATGTAATATATTCTAAAAGAGGGAAGGAGATACTGGGTTATGTGCAGGATGCGCAGGTTAATCATCATGAGATATGGACTTCTTTGTTACATAAAGATGATGTTACGACTTCAACAGAAAGCCTGAATGATTGCCTGCAAAAGCGAACAGGTACCTATCAGTCTGAGCACAGGCTTTTAGCTAAAGATCAGAGTTATAAATGGATTCTGACAAGAGGCATGGTCGTTGAATGGGATCATGATGGAACGGCAAAGCGCATGGTAGGTACGCATACAGATATTTCCAGTCGCAAACAATCCGAAGAGCTTATCTGGCGCCAGGCAAATTATGATTCATTGACTGGTTTGCCAAATAGAAGAATGTTCTTTGATCGGCTGGCAGAGGAAATTAAAAGAGCGTCACGTGCGAACAGTACCTTTGCGTTGATGTATATAGACCTGGATGGCTTTAAAGCTATAAACGATAATTTAGGCCACCAGTTTGGGGATGATTTGCTTAAAGAGTTTGCACGCAGAGTGGGGCAATGTATGCGTGAGTCGGATACGTTTGCCAGGTTGGGTGGGGATGAGTTCACCGTTGTTTTGAGTGATGTCGAGAGTAATAGCGCTATTGCCACCATTGCCGATAAGATATTGCAGACCATAAGCGTGCCATATCAGTTGGAAAGCAATGAGGTTCTAATATCGGCAAGCATTGGTATTTCAGTGTATCCGCGCAATGGTAAAGACGGTGATACTCTTATTAGCCGTGCAGATACTGCAATGTATGATGCAAAGGCCAAAGGCAAACATTGTTGGGTTTTGGACAGTGAATGAATTGCAAAGAAGTCGGTAATATTTTACTCATTGTCCTTTAATCTGGCCGTTTTTAATCAATCTGGTTCTGGTTTGATGTTGGCAGCGTTCGTAGTCACCAACTTAACAGCTATGTTAAGTTTACAACATAATTTTAATAAATTTATTTGGCAGTGATATATTTTATTGTTGTAAATCAATAATTTGCAATTTTTTATTTTGGTTTTTACGGTTGGTATGCCTTATGCTTATGAATATAAAAGCGGGCTTGCTATAAAAAGAAGGAGATCGATGATGACTCTGAATAATCAAAATCTAATTGCACTATCAAAATTTGCGATGAAAGCCAAACGGCACATTGGCTTGGTCATGACGCAGGAAATGACTCATGATAGACAGTACGCAAGCAGTATCTTAATCAAGGCTACCTTGTCTGACGATCATGAACTGGTTGATATGACCAGAAAAATAAGTGTTGAACTGGATGTGGGTGTTGAAGTCATTGCGGCTATTGAGTCTTATCTCAATAGCTTGGTAGCAAAAGGTGTTAGTAATAAATGTATAGTGGATAGCAAACACTTTCTGGGTAAACTGGCTCAGAGCCTGCCGGATACTCATGCAGACGGCGCATCCTATCGTCAAACTGTTGAGGCGTTGATTCAAGAGTTGGATGTCGAAGAGCGGCGTTTTTGTATCAGTTTAGCCAGAGAGTTTTATGTGTTCTGGATCAGGGAAAATAGTCTGGCTGATGAATTTTATAATGTACAGGTCTTTGAGTCTGAGACCCAAAAAGAAGAGTTGATGGCGTTATGGAATAATATTGAGCAGGAGTTTTTCTCCGACACGGAGAGTCTGCCATTAAATATGTACATTAACTCTATGCGGAAAATCGGGGTGTCAGAACGGGATGTTAATATCAGGCGGAAAATAGCTAAAGTTCTTATTGTGGCACTAAGAAATAAACTTGGCAGTGCAGAAGAAACCTATCGTGATGCCATTAACAAAACCCAGCATCTATTTTTATGGCAGGATCAAAAAGAATTCTTTTTGATTGTGTCACGTGAGTTTCATCATTTCTGGCTGGGGAATATCCAAAAACATTAAGTGTCAGCTACCATCCAGGCAATGAGAGATGTTTTACCTGATTGAGTAATCAGCAATAATTTCTTATCAGGATATTTGCAGAGACAAAGGGAGCCGCGCTCCCTTTGTTTTATTGGTTATCTGTACTTTTTAATTTTCAAAAACAGATAAGTACATTAACAAAAATTTAGTCGTGCTGACCATAAATCTATCTTTTAACTGATGCAATAACTCTAGTGGTGTAACTCTAATCCTGTTGTGGATATTAAGCATGATTTCCTCCCTAAAGCTTTGACGGTGTTAATTAGGCAATAGCATGCTGTAGAAATGTGTATGCAATCCAGATGAACCCGATTGTAGAGACCACAAAACTTAAAGCGGTGAAAATCCTCCATTTTTTCTTTTCCCAAAAATTTGTATCAAACGCTGCTATCGTAAAAATTGTTGGGTTGGTAAAGCCGCCAACTGCAACACACCAGCATGCAATCACTGGTAAGTTGACACCCGAGCCATAAAAGCCAACGCAAAACAAGGCCATTAATGCGTAGTCGACATGCGCTCTGATTAATGTTTTGTAATCAATCACGAACTCATCCACCCCTTTGATTGGAAACCATTTGGCGAAGGTCATAATCCAAGCTGATGCTATTAAGGCGGTAATACATACTGCTGAACCAATTAACAATATTTCCATTTAATCCTCCAAGATTTTAGTTTTAATATACTGCCATTTAAATAATACAGACAGGTCTGTTCATTTTCAATCGATATTTAAAACTTTTTTGCAGTTATTTATTATTGACGGGATATTATTCAATGTAACTTTGTTCCAGATTATCTTCTCCGGCATTAGTTTTATATTGGGGCCAACATCACACATCAGCATGCAGTTTTTAGGAATAACTTCAATATCGAGATTGTTTTTGGCTATTTCATTTTCAAGTTCAACCATAATCGTTTCACTGCCACTATTGCCACAGCTAAGTGGATTTGGCGCATAGCGCATCTGTCTGCACACATGTAATTCATGTTTAATCTTATCCGTAATCATCCTCACTAAATCTCCCCAAGGTATATATGCTTTGGTTGCTAATAAGTAGGCAATCAGCTACTATGCAGACAGGTCTGTACATATTAAGTTTGATTTATTATGTTCTGGTTTGCAAGTGGATATTTAAAATTTGATACAAGAAATTCAAGCTAATGGAAAATAACTTTTTCAGTTCCAATGCGTTTAAGTCACAGTTGCTAAAGCTGGGACAATCACCAATTTCACGCCTTAATGGCTTATCTAGTATTTTGAATAGTTGGAATCAGCAGCGCATGTCGAGCTTTAACAAACTTGAAGCCGACCTTTCCATGACGGACATCGTCATTTTGAAAGACATCATTGAAACTGAGATTGGAAGATTAAAGCTTAAGAATTCTGAAGTTGTATCTGATCAAATACTCTTTATGCTAATCGGGGCGATAAAACTGCAAGCGCAGAATAAATCAGATAAGCCATGGGAACTGGTTAATCAATCCATAAAAAACTTCACTAAGCCTGAAAAATCCAAAAGCCAGATATATGTTCTTTTATCATTGGCAACACTCATGCTGGTGTCTGGCATTATCACTAAAAATAACTTTTTACATAAAACACCTGAGCAACCAACTGTTTTTGGTTCACAGGGAGCAGACTCTGCAAGTGCAACTAGAGATTCCACTGTAAATAATCTGGTCAGCATGTATAACAAAATGAAGGAAGGCAATTGCCAGTTACCACAAGCTGCAATGTTGCAGCCAAAAGATCGAGAAGCCTTTATTGCGTTTATCAATGAAGGCAAGGTTGACATAGGCACTGCTGATAATTTAAAGAGTGCTTTAGGTTATGTGAACTGTTTGTATCCGCAAAAGCTTATGGATCAACCATTATAAAATAGCAATATTAAGTGTCAGGGACGATATATGAAGAATATGCGTGAAAGAATATTGGTAGTAGCAACCCAGCTTTTTGAAACACGAGGGATTAATGCCTCTGGGGTTGATGCGATTGTTGCTGAATCGGGCATAGCAAAAGCAACGTTATATAAATATTTTCCAAGTAAGAACCAGCTGATAATCGAATATTTGAAAGAAAAATCTGATCGTTTTTATGCATGGATAAATGAAAAGCTTGCAGATAAAAAAAACGACTCACGTGAGGTTCTGTTTGAGTTGTGTGACTTGTATGAACAATGGATCACTACGCCGGAATTTAATGGCCTGCCATTCCATATTGGTTCTGTGGAGTTTCCGGATCCAACACACCCTGTACACCACTACTCAGTTGAATTATCGAATCAACTGCAACGGTACTTATCAACAATAGCCGAAATTGCCGGGATAAAAGATGCACAGACATTAGGGCAGCAACTGACAATAATTTTTGAGGGTGGCGCATTGATAGAGAGGTTAAGTCCGGGCATAGGTGCAGCGAAACGTGCTAAAAACGCGGCCATTACATTGATTAAAGCATCGTTGTAATCTGTAAGTTAATTTTCTATGGGTTTCTGAAAAACAGTTTTTTGCTGGATCTAATGCCGCAACGCGGCTAATGACTTTCACCCTGCATAAGGTTGCTTACGAGTTATTGTTCTGTTGTTTGGCGAGATTGTGCAGAAATTGAGCAATATCCCACTCGCAGCCACCACAGCCAGAGATGGCTCCGGTCCATCTGGAAATGGCATCGATATCCATACCTTGCTCGAATAGGCTCTGGATATTGCTGCGCCTGGTGCCACTACAAGTGCACATAACATCATCAGCCTGATTGCCATTCTTTGTGTTCATGGTCGTGATTTTTACTGCCGGGTTTGTTGATAGGTATTATTGTAACATTGCGGTTATTCAGTGCTTTTACGGTGTATCTGTTTAAACCTTGTTACGTTTCATCTATAGCGTAGATTTAATATTTCTGTAAACTTTCCAACACATTCATTTCATATTCAATATTTAAGCTTACCGAACTTGTAGAACGGAAAAGGAATATTGAATGATGGATGGAATAATGTGGAGATTACTAATTTGGCTGCTAAATTGGGGCTTCGTGGCTATTTTGATGGCGTTTTACATGGTGGGGATATTTTCTTAGCGGTAGTTTACCATTAGTAGCTCAACTCGCTATCTATTAAGTCGCCCATTAATAATGGGTGCTGTACTAATAACAGCAGTCCATTCTTTATTAAGTTTTAGTGCATTACTCATAGGTTGTAACTTCCTTGACCCACTCTAGCAAGGGAGCCCATTGTTCAATATCCTGTGCGACAAACGATGGTCGTAAATCAAATAAGCTGACGCCAAGTTCTGCTGCGGTTGCATAAACCTGAGCGTTGCGAAGATAAGTCAGTATGGGCAAGCCGGTATATTCCATAAACTCGGTGAGTGAGGCAGTAGCATTGGCACGAACATTCACTCTTATGCCAACCAGAGCAATAAATGTTTTGTGCTTTCGAATAGCTTTTTCTCTTTCCAGAATATCAAGAAAATCACTCGTAGCTACGATATCAAAAGCAGAGGGTTGTATCGGCACAATCACACAATCAGCTTCTTTAACCGCATCGGAGAGCTTTTCATCCCGGAATCCGGCTGGTGAGTCGGTAATTAACCATTCAGGTTTGGGTATGTGCTGTTTATTGTGATTGCTGTAGGAATAGATCGGCGGCACTACAGCTGGCCTACGTTTAATCCATTGTGTTGATGATTGCTGGCGATCCAAGTCAGCCAATGCGACCTTGCTGCCTTGTGCGGCAAAATAACCAGCTAGATTAGTAGCCAGGGTGGTTTTTCCACATCCACCCTTGGAATTAGCTATCAGGATATTTTTCATCACTTACCTTAAGTTTAGCTCGTGCCAACAAATAGCACATTGAAAGATCTCAGGATAAACGATTACTACAGCTTTGTTAATTGTCTTAATTTTGTAATATTAAGCAGTTATCATTCAAACACATCATATAGTTTCCTTGGCAACCCCTTTGAGTGCATTTATTGCACTCTTTTTTTGCCAAAAATTTAGATAAAATGACAAAATATTAGTATTTATGGAATGACAGAGTAGTATTGTCAACTTAATTGGCTAGCTAATCGTTAGCTCATAAATACTGTGAAGGAGACTTAACTATGCGCTACGGAAAATTGATTGTTATTTCACTCTTGATTTCACCCTTGGTTCTGGGTGGCTGCTCTAATTTATCAACGCGCCAGAAGAATGCCGCCGCTGGTGCCGCTATAGGCGGGGTCGCAGGGGCAGTTTTAACCGGGGGTAGTGCAGTCGGTACCGTTGGCGGTGCTGCTATTGGTGGCGTTATCGGTCATGGTGTGGATGGACTTACTAGTAAAAAGAAATAATACTTCGGTTTTATTAGGGGCTGACTTGTATTTAATGTGATTCAAGAAACTACCCTGATTTATTCTCCCTGTTTATATAATAAAAGGCTGAATCCATAATGGACCAGCCTTTTAATTTTTTGCGCGCCTGTGGGAATACATTTTGGCTTGGTAAACAAGCGATTTTAGTATTTTTAGTTGGTTGCCAAAGTATGTAAAAATGAACATCGTAACAGTATCAGTTAACAATGTTTTTTACATCAATGTGATCAGGCATTAAGTCTGCTTGATAGCGCTCGTACATTTGGACGTAAGCATTTTCAATATGCTGCCTGAATTGTTGAGTATCAAACAAAGGTGTCGTGAGACGATTGGCTGCCAACTTTTGCTTAATTTGCATTAATTTTTCAGCTTGTGTGGCAAGGGTTATGGCCAGCGTTTCGTACTCTTCTTGAGTAGTGGTAATGAGTTCTGGTAAGTGAATCGCATTGAGCAGGCTTGCTGCTACTCTGCCGGCAAAAGTATTTCCCATATGCGTCAGAACAGGTAAGCCGACCCAAAGTGCATCGCTGGCAGTTGTACCAGCGTTATAAGGTAATGTATCCAGGAACAAATCAGCAATACGATATCTAGCCAAATACTCAGCCAAGGGTACGCGCTGTGCAAAAACCAGCCGTCGTGCATCAATTCCCCTGAGCGTGGCTTCAGCTCTTAGATTCGTTATAACGGATTCATTCTCTCCCAGTAACCATAGCACGCTGCCTTTAACTTGCCTGAGAATTCGCATCCAGCTATCAAAAGTATTCGGATTGATCTTATAGCTGTTGTTGAAACAGCAGAACACGAATCCGGTAGGTGGTAGCCCCAATTCTTCCCGGGTAAATACCTTATCTGCAATAATGCGCTTGGTGTCATTGACTTGATAACTGGGCAAATAAACAATCTTCTCTTTATAATCTTGCCGGTGTTGCTGTGGAATAATCGTAGCATCTGCGATTAAATAGTCAATGTACTCAGCACCCATCGTGCCAAGATAGCCTAAGTAGCTCACTTGAATGGGGGCCGCTCGCAAGGCGAAGATGTCAGTTCTGCAGCCGATTGTAAATCCGCCTAAATCAATTGCAATATCGATTTCCAGATTTCTAGCCATTAAGGCCACTTCTTGATCGGAATGTTCGCGAACATCTATAAATTGGTCGAATGCTGCGGTAACACGAGATCTCATCTCATCCTCTGTGCCAGGGCCAAAAGAGAATGCAGTCAGCTCGAATCTCGATCTGTCGTGTATTTCAAACAACTCAGCCATCAAAAAAGATAGCGGATGATTCCGGAAGTCTGCAGAAAAATAAGCTATGCGTATTTTATCGTGCATCGTGCGCTTGGGTATTTTTGGTAGTGCATGATCTGCAGGATATTTGCTTTGCACAAAAATTTCTGCAGAAATTTTCTGTAGTACGCGCGAGTCCAGTTGTGAAAGTGTTTCAAAAGGGCTGGAAGCTTTTTCATGGCGCTTGATTTTCTCGGCAAGCTGCATTACGTGATTGTCGTAATTGTTCCAATCACAAAGCTGCATTTTAGTATCCAGCCAGTGGCCATACAAAAATTCATAATCCGGTTTAAGTGTAATAGCTCGATCGAAACTTGCTAATGCTTGTTTTGGCCGCTTTAGGTCATGCAGTAGAAAGCCTCGATTATTATATGCCTCTGCGTAATCCGGTTTAAGTGTAATAGCACGGTCATAACTTGCCAATGCTTCATCAAATCGCTCCAGGTCGTTTAATACGATGCCCCGATTGTTGTGTGCCACTGCGAAATCCGGTTTAAGTGCAATAGCGCGGTCATAACTTGCCAACGCTTCGTCTCGGCGTTTCAAATCTCTTAGTACGATGCCCCGATTGTTATATACCTGTACGTAATCCGGGTTGAGTGCAATAGCACGGTCGTAACTTGCTAACGTTTCATCCAGACGTTGCAGGTTGTTCAGCACGATGCCTTGATTGTAGTAAGCCTCTGCATAATCTGGATTAAGTGCAATAGCACGGTCATAACTTGCCAATGCTTCATTAAATCGCTTTAGATCATTTAGTACGAGGCCTCGATTATTGTATGGGTAAGCAAAATCTGGTTTAAGTGCAATTGCATTGTCGTAACTTGCCAGTGCTTCTTTAAGTTGGTTCAAGTGATAAAGTGTAATGCCCAGATTGTTGTAGGCGGCAGGCTGGTTGGGATTGATTTCGAGAGATTTCTTATACAAAACTGCCGCTTGGTTTAAATTGTTGGCATTTAAAGACTGATCACCTGCTTCTTTTAGATCTTTTGCAGTTTGATGCAATTTATTTTCAGTCGTTAGTGGTTGTGCAATATTCTTTGAATCGCCAATTTTATTGGCGAATAACTCATTTATAGATAATAATTTTATTAATTTTTTTAACATTTATTTAGTATTTAAATCAATTAGCTTATGTGAAGTACAAGTTCTTTTGTCAACTTTTCAACCAAATCTTTTGGATGCCCAAGTTCCAACAATCTCCATTTAAATTCATTGGCTAATTTTGATTTTTTATAGAAATTTAGATTATTTGTTTGTTTGTATTGACTAATCTGATACAAAAATTTCTGCATGATTTTAGATTTGAATTCGCTGTCTATTTTTAAACTTTTATTATGGTTTTTTGTTAATTCAGCTGATAAATTGTCGGCTAATTTAAGTCCGATAACTGTAGCTTCTTTTGTATTAAACCAATCGAAAAACATTTTATAGCATCCTTAATAACTCTATGGTTTAGTGATTTCTATAGGAATTTTCACCATGTTTCACTAGGTGAAAATACAATTATCTCCGCATTCCCGTTTAAGCAAAAGGTTTGCTTATAAATATACAGCTAAATAATAACCGATATAAATAATGGCGTAGTTTGTTTCTGGATTCTAAGTAATGAGTACACATGCTAATCTGATTGGCAGCGTATGGGCCATAGCTATATTTTCAACCATCCAGTGGTATTATTTAGCTGAAAAATCATTCTTTAATGATAATGTTCGGTGTACTTGGGTTGTTGATTAGTAAAGAAAACCATATAAAAAACGAGCGGATATTATCATTCCTACCATTACAGAAAAATATCGGGCTTAAAAAAATGACTGTCATCAATAATGATATAGAAACAGACAGTGCCGTTTACAAAACGCTGTTGGAATCGACTAAAGCCATTCCATGGAAAATAGACTGGAATACGCTGAAATTCACATATATCGGGCCGCAGATAGAGAAATTGCTTGGCTGGCGGCCCTTAAGCTGGGTATCTGTAGAGGATTGGGCATCAAGGATGCACCCTGAAGACAGGGCTTGGGTCGTGGATTTTTGTGTCGCACAGTCGACGGCCGGCACTGACCACGAAGCAGATTATCGCGCCCTTACCAAGGATGGAAATTATGTATGGATTCGCGACGTAGTGCATGTAGTGCGTAAGGAAAATGGCGAGGTTGATTCTCTAATTGGATTTATGTTCGACATCAGCGAGCGAAAAGCTGCCGAAGAGAAATTGATAATTCTTCAGAAAGAGCTTGAAGAACTCTCATTTAAAGACAGTTTAACCGGCATCTCCAATCGACGCATGTTTGATTCTGTTATGGAAGTAGAATGGGCTAATGCATTACGCAGCCACCAGCCACTTTCGTTAGTTATGCTGGATATTGATTATTTCAAGCAATATAACGACTGCTATGGGCATATTCAAGGAGATGAATGTTTAAAGCGTGTGGCAAGGATTTTAGGTTCCGCAGCTACCAGACCCCGCGATTTTCTTGCTCGTTTTGGTGGGGAAGAGTTCGTATTGATTTTGCCGGAAACTGATGCCGAGGCCGCTAAAAAGATAGCTGAGCGATGCCGCAACCTGATTTACAACGAACAGATACCTCATGAAAAATCCCCGGTTAGTCAGCTTTTGACAGTTAGTCTTGGTGTTGGCACGATTATTCCGACGTATAGCGACGAACCAATAAAGTTGATTGAAGAGGTAGACAAACGGCTTTATCAAGCAAAGCAAAAGGGTAGAAACTGTATTATGTAAGGTTTTAGCTGTATTTTTGTTATCGTAACTAACTTGGCCGTCGTTAATACATAAAGCACCAGTTATCTCTTTGGGAGTAAATAAAAAGGCTAAACCATAATGGAGTTAGCCTTTAAATTCATGTGGCGCGCCCGGCGGGATTCGAACCCACTACCCTCGGCTTCGGAAACCGATACTCTATCCAAATGAGCTACGGGCGCGTATGTGGCCTGCATTATAACAAACAGAAGCACCTTATGTGGTTTTGCCT
>Ga0208395_100060_pt1 | contig 58579 bp, 46 predicted proteins | sample LakWasMet61_LOW9_2_FD_183893 | JGI IMG/M metagenome (GOLD analysis project Ga0208395, IMG submission 183893) | Freshwater sediment methanotrophic microbial communities from Lake Washington under simulated oxygen tension - Sediment Metagenome... | ecosystem: Environmental > Aquatic > Freshwater >...
CATCAGAAGAGACCGGGCTACATTATCGAGAGAATTTTTTCATTCGATCTTTACCTGGCACAATCCTACATTTCTGACTTATCTTGCCCAGGTCATAACAGGTTTAACTTTGATTATCGTCGGAACAAAATTTCATTTCTGGACGATTAGAGAAGCGCCAACAGCAGCTTGTGATGCAAAATGCATTTCATCTGCTTACGATATCGTTTTTTCTTCCATTGTCAGAACCTATATTGATCTCGTCCTTCCTTTAATTGCTTATGTCTTTTTCTATTTTTACTATTTCAAAAAAATAAAAGATGGGGGCAGGGCAAGTTTTGTTCGATTCAATGGAGCTCTTTTTCTTGTTCTAGTCTTGCTTGGCTTTAACGGTATTGCGGAAAAGTGGCATGAAGAAAGCACGCGCAAAGCTTTTGAAATCAGTTATTCAAATAAAACGCCTTCCGGCAGAGCAATCGCTTCTGAATTAAAAGAGAATGGGTTCGTTAAGACGACTGTTGAAAAACCGGAAGTCTCTAAGCCTGCGAGGCTGGATCAGCTTTAATTTTCTCTTCTTCTCTCAAAGTTAAAATCTCAAAGCCATCTTTTGTCACAGCAATTGTATGCTCCCACTGAGCAGAAAGTTTTCCATCCATTGTAACGACAGTCCATTTATCATTGAGAGTTTTTGATTTGCGAGTTCCTTCATTGATCATCGGTTCAATAGTGAAGGTCATTCCTTCCTGAAGAGCGATCCCCGTTCCTTTTTTTCCGAAATGAGTGACTTGTGGTTCTTCATGCATTTGCCGGCCGATCCCGTGTCCGCAATAATCCCGGACAACAGAGTAGCCGTGTTTTTCAGCATGCCTTTGAATGACAAAACCAATATTGCCAAGAGGAGCACCAGGCTTCACTTCATGAATACCCAATTGAAGACACTCGTAAGCGATATCGCAAAGTTTTTTGGCATTGGCACTGATTTCACCGACAGCGTACATGCGGCTGGTATCAGCAATAAAACCGTGCTTTTCAACAGTCACGTCGAGATTGACAATATCGCCTGGCTTCAGAACATCTTTTTTGCTGGGAACCCCGTGGCAAATGACATTGTTGATAGAACTGTTAAGCGCAAACTGAAAACCGTACTGGCCAATCGAAGAAGGGCGCGCCTTATATTTGTTAATGATCAGATCTTTGGCGTATTCAGCAATTTCAAAAGTGTTATTGCCGGCAACAACATGATCAATCAGCATAGTGAGAATTTCAGCTGCAATGGCCCCGGTGTCGCGGTAAAGATTTAAATCTGCCGCGGATTTTAATTGAATCATTTTAATTTTCCATTAGTGACTGGTTATCGATTGATTTTCCAGACATGTTTCTTTTTTCCCTGGTTGTATTGCTCTACTGTTATTTCTTCACCATTTAACAAAGCATCACAAAATAAACGATTAGAATGGTGAATAATTTCGGAAGACTCTTCTTCTTCGTAAAATTTCCGGTAGATATTTTTAGTAGTATGCTCATAACGAAACATGACATCCTCGAAATCATAGTCGAGGTAGATGTCTTCGTTGTTAAATCGTTCGTAACTGATATTGGCCATTTCAGCCTTTCCTTTGTTCGCTCTAAAGATGGCTCATTTTAAGACTTTTAAGCTAAGTCGTGAATATCAAGAAATCTTGTCTGTTTTTTTTATCCATGTAAATTTTGGATGGTTCCCTCTGTGTGTCTCAAAAGAGGTTAAATTAATCTCATTGAAATATGATGGGAGTTTTTATGAACTTTAGAGACGCGAATTCTCTTTTTTTGATGTTGCTGCTTGCTTCTTGCGGGAAGGAAAAAGTTGTCGAGAAAATCGTAGAGATTAAGACCCAATCGACACAGACAGTGCAAGCTGTTGAAGAAGTTAAAAAAGATGTTGTGAAAACAGAGGCGAATCTCGTTTATAAAAAAGAAAGAAAAACGGCACTGCGCTTTGATAGTAAAGGACAGATTCTCAATCGAAAGCAATATGTTTCAGATTTTAATAAGAGAAGAATTACTGTAACCAATGAAGGCCGGGCCTTAGAAAAAGGGGAACTCCGTTGTTATGATTCAACGGACCCTAACATGGTGACTTCTCAGAAAATTTCTTTCATTGAAGACGGGACTCTGGCCAATTATGAGATAAATCTAAGCCAGGTGAATCGCGAGCATAAATTCACTTGTTCTGTTTATGAAAACAACGAGTTCATCAAAGGATCTACTGCCGAGTTTTCATTTTACGAAGATATTCAACTCAACAGCATCGAGCATTTTAACAAGTTAGGACTTCTTTCAAAAACCTGGAACAAGGTTGGGGCCCTGGTCCTCAATGAAGGGTCTACATTGTTATCAGATGGCGAAACTCTTCTTATTAATGCAGAAGAAATCGTCGCTTTCCCTGGCAGTGAAATTTCGACTTTTGGAGATGACGAGTTAAAGGCCCCACCCAAAAAAATGGGTAAGCATGGTGGCAATATAGAACTTAAAACGGAATTTGCCACAGGCGAACTTCATGTCACAATGAGAGGCCAGAATGGGGGTGATATCCCTGCTGACTTCAGACCGAATAAAATAGAATCATTTCCCTCTCAATACATTCCCGGAATTCTGGATGGAGTTCCTGAATCGGGAAGATGGGTCAACACATGCGATGATGACGGTCACAGATGTTTTGATAACTGGGAATACAATCAATATCCGACCAGCGGTAAAGATGGCTATAAAGGACAAAAAGGAATCAAAGGCTTTCCCGGAATGAAGGGCGGGCATACCGGTATTTTCAAATTAACAGCACAAAGGGATCACTCGTTTCAACTGCAGGTTGATTTTGTACCAGGTAAGGGCAGTGCGGGGGGAACTGGAGGCTTAGGCGGACCAGGTTCACCTGGTGGAGCAGTCTATTGCGACCAGGCCTGTAGCGCAGTTAAAGCTGGTTCTGCAGGGCCAAATGGCGATGTTGGAGACAGCGGAGAAACAGGGGAAGACGGTTCGATTCAGTTTGCCCAGTATTTAAATCAGGAAGATCACCACAAGAATATTGATTTCAATATGTATAGGTAAGAATATGAAACAGTCAAAAATCAGCTTGTGTCTGGTCGTTTGTCTTGTCATTACAGCTTGTAGCGAGAAGGCTCCGGTTAATAATTTCTACAACAGTACAGTGACTACTTCCGGTGAGAATTTAAAACTAACAGTTGATTCGCAAAAAAATATTTCGCTGGATTCATGGAAAAAATTAGTCCTTAACAAAGAGAAAAATAATTATGCCCTGGCAAAGCTTTTTGCCTCTCAGGTAGCTGAAGCGGACAGAGAAGCAGTAGAACAATATATCAATGAAAATATTTCCAATGAAGATGTTGAAAATATCATCGCAAAAGTTTCAGCTAACTTTCAAAATAGAAAGAATGCGTTGCTTTTTCACCAGGCTCCATGGGCGAGTGATAGTGAACTTATAAAAAAATCCCTTCTTTCATCTGATGAGTTACAAATTAACGATTCTGATTACTTTGAAAAACAGCTCATTTTAGAAACAAGCATAAAAATCCGAAACCAGTTTTTGGAAAACATTCTGCAAACCTATGCAGAGAATCTGGAAAAAAATGCAGAAGAACTTTCAGGTTTTTTTGCAGAAGAAATTCAAAAAAATGATCCGGTCGTTGCTACGGCCATTGAAGCCGATGTCAGCAATAATAAAAAAGATGCAGCTTTAAAAAAGATCAAAGAGGCTTTAACGAAATTTGATTACTTCAATCAAATCAGAAAAGATGCTTCGATTACAAATAAAGAAGTCGTTATTGCAGGAGTGGCGGGAGCCATCTCGTATAAAATTTATGAGAAATTAAAAGACACAAAAACATTCAGAGATATTAAAAAAATCATAGCTGAAGTGAAGGTCATTAAAGAGAAGTTCGATAAATCCAAAAAGATCGTTAAGGCCATCAGCGATATTCATGAGAATACTGTTCAAAACCTGAAAGATTTCAAGAATGCTACAAACGAACTGAATAAGAACACAGCTGGCTTGCTGGAAGAAGTCTCTAAAGATGCAGTCAGAAACCCGACGACTAATGCGACTTTCAAAGATCAGATCAAAATCCTCTATAGCAAACTCTATAAGAACAAAGATGCTGCAAAGACTCCTTCTGATCAGTTAAAAAAATACGAAACTTATGTGAACAATATTGATCAAAGTTTATTGAAGATGAGCGATTCGTTTTCAAATATCACGGCTAATTTTGATTCCGTTCTGGAAAATACAGTTGCGCTTACAAAAACTCTTGGGATCAAGCTGGGAAAAGACGCGCAGAAAGTCTTAAAATCAGCTCAGACCGTTTCCAAAATCATGAACGTTGCTTCAAACACATTCAAAGGTTTTGTGACAGGAGGCTATGTCGGAGCAGCGTCCACATTTATGGGATCGATGGGCCAAATGTTTGGAGGTAACTCTGAAGGCGCCGGTATGGCTGCTCTTTCAAAGCAACTCGAAATGATGGATAAAAAACTCGATGAAATTTTGAGCCTGCAGAAGCAGATGGTTCAGCTTCAGCTTGATACGATGAAAATGATCAGAGACCTCGCTTTAATGGTCGATGAACTTCATCAAAAAGAAATGAGAGAGATTGCTCAATTAAGAGATGATATCTGGGTGAGCGTTGAAATTGGGAAGTCATTGCTGAATAAAGATATCAGAAAATGTGAGTCCCTTATTGAATTCCAGCTTACAAAACTTAATGGAAGTACCCAGCCTTATGCTTTCAAACTTTATGATGCCGACCTGATTGATCTCACTCATAAAGATTTCTACGGCAATCTAAGAAAATTCCAGTCGTTTCAATCGATCGTTCATGCTACACACTTCAACGGCTTCTCTGACTGTCAAAGCGGTATTAACGAAGCGTTTGGCAATTTATCACTGGAAGAAAATCCTGTCCTCGCTATTTATAGTTCGGGTGAAAATGAAAACCTGCTGACATTCCAGAAGAATATTTATCTCCCTCTTCTCAATGAAACATACAAAATGATGAACGAGGGCCATACGATTCAGTTCCCGTTGCATTTGCCGATGAAGGACATGGTTAGTCTTGATTATAAAAGTGCAGTCATGAAAAGACCTGTGGCAACTTCACTTGAGCAAAAAGAAGTTTACGCTCTCGAGCACCTGATTTCTCCACTCGCGCTTACAAGATATGCGTCTTCACTTCTCGTTCTTTACCCATTGCTGGATTTCGATAGAGACAGCTGGGAAAAAGGTCCAGAGGCCATTATCAATTCATTTTTCAGTGAAGTCTTTGGTGACGAAGATTATTCTGAAACAAACCAGTTTCAGCTTAATAAAAAAATTCGAAGTCTTTATCTCTTAAGAAATGCCCTTTTCCTGACTCAGTCGTCGATTGCTCAGGAAGCTATTCTGGCAGGAGAACCAATTCTTGATAAAATTTATGAGCAACGTGAATCCATTTTCAACACTGACACAAATTGCAGGTTGAACCAACCTTCACTAGCTTGTTCTGTCCTTAAGAATCGCCTGCTGCTTAAAAATTATATTCTCTATTCCATTTATAAAACTCAAAAAGCAGAAGCCTATAAAGACGCCCTGGCTTCAGAAAATATTTCTGCTCTTGAAATGGTTTTGAATGATGGAACAACATTCTTTACGAAGAAAATCCAGAAGCAAGGGAAGAACTTTTATGTAAAACTGGACACAGCGGGAGAAACAATCGTTCTTCTTCCAGGAGTTGAGCAAGTAGACAGCAAAAAATTATTGTACTCGGAAAACATGATTAAGCTTTTAAAGCTTCAGGATAAACTCATCAATGCTATTTTAACGGTTTCACCGCAATTCATGTTTGATGGACTCGATAAACAATATTCAGCACTTCTTTTAAAGACTGAAGGGCTTTAATACCCTTCCAGGGCTAATAAAAAAAGGGGAGAATTGCTTCTCCCCTAAAACCTTAGAGATAATTCCTTAACAATTTTAAAATTATTGTTAGTAATTTTAAAATCAGAATTATGAGCTCTAATGATTTTGGAACCTTGAGCATCCCTGCCTCCTGAAAGTCAGACCTTCATTGGTCCAGGAGCTCTCGGCTTGATTCCGCTAATAAATGTGCTAAGATTTTTTTACCCCTAAATCTCGGTTTGTTAGGCCGATTAGATTTTGGAACCTTGAATACCCCTCTTATCACGAGGGGTTTTTTTTATAAAAAAGTCCGCACTAAGAAACAGATTATTTTTCTAAATTGAAGTCTCTCTATTAAGTTATTTTTATTTAACCCGAAACTAATTAGTAGGGGGATGAAAATGTCAGTTGTGATTCGACCTAAAACTTTTCGTGAAGCTTATGATTTATTCATATTCTTACCTTTCTATTCATTAAAAAATTTTTTAGCTAAAGAGCCAATTGCGTTTGAAGAAAATGAAATAATATCAGTAAGAAAAAGCAGCGATCATTATATCGTTCATTATCGAAGAGAAGATTTTTTTGGAAAATTTCGGTGCAGTATTTTCGATCGAAACCTTTATCAGCAATATAACAAGTTTCCAGAACCGAAAGATAGTCTCATCTTGTTTTTAAAAGAAACTGCTTTTTCTTTGCAAAGCCCTTGTCTGTGGGGCACTTTATTTAACGCTCTGGTTGGCTATTGTTTTATTTATTACGGCAAATTTTTTTTTAGAGGGATCGCTAATCCAGAATATTATGCCCAAGCAAGGTGCGGAGTGGATTGTATTAGGGGGCTATCTTGGGCATTGAATGCTCTGTCGATGATAGCAGTGATGACTTTAGGAAGTTTAATTTTAAGTCTCTTATTCTATTTTGTGATTGCCAAAAAAATAAAATCAGCAAGACATTTTAATATGATTAAAATTGAATCGTTTTTAATTTTTGCTGTGAATGTCCTTATTTTTCAAAAATTGATCTCTACATCTATAGAGAATAATAACTTCAAAAATCTCTGGAAAGCCTATCAAGTCGTCTATAATAGTCCAGAAAAATTGACCAATAATTCTCCTTCTCGAGGTACTGCTTCAAAGTAGGAATGTTAGAATTTATAAAAAATTTCAGGCAAAAAAAAAGCCCGGGGGGTTAATCCGGGCTTAATTATGATTACCTCTTGCGAAGCTTTCAATTTGAATTTTGATTTTACTGTCGCCATCCTTGGAAGAATGGGGTGGCTGATGGGGCTCGAACCCACGACACCTAGAATCACAATCTAGTGCTCTACCGACTGAACTACAGCCACCATATTTAGTAGAAAGGTTATAAGGGCTCTAAGAGTCATAGTCAACGAAAACTTTGGTCCTACGCGCACTTAGTATAGATTTTACCCGCTTAATTTTGACTCTTCACCTTATATGCTATTACACTTTAGTTACGACATTATGCTTAGTTAGGAAGGTAAAAATGAAAAATTTTAAAGCAATTTCTCTTATGGCCGCTCTCGCCATGACGGTTGGATTAAGCCAGAAGGCCCACGCGTACGGGATGGGAGTTTCGACATTTCCTCTGGAAGCAGACACAAAACTTATCTCTGCTGAATTAACAGGTATTACTTCAGCTGGCGGCGGTCTTGGTATGCAAGCTCGCTATACACAAAAGCTAAGCGAAGCTGGAACGATTGATGCTGGTCTTGGGATCTCTGGCGGTGAGCGCTCGGCTCGTCTTTTTGCCGGTTATGATTATATGCTTTTCCCGGATTACGATAACCAACCAAGAACTTCATTGAAAGCTTTCATTGAAAACTCAAAAGAATTTAACTCAAGAAGAAACATCATGGGAATTGCTCCAACTGTTTCAAAAGGATTCAGTTTCTGGGGTAAAGAAGCTTTCCCATACCTCTCACTTCCTTACGGAATCAGTCTTGATGGAAAAAACAACTCTTATAAAACAACTTTGAGTGCAAACGTTGGTATTTCAGGAATTATTCCTGCGGACGTAGGTCCTGAAAAACAACTGACAGCAAACGCTGAGGCGATCGTCAGCTTGAAGAACAGCTTCTCTGGAGTTTTCTTCGGTGTCGCATACCCAATTGAATAAATTAAAAATTGTCTTTTCAGATTTCGACGGGACCCTGACTTACAAAGAAGGTTTGGGCCCCGTTTTTTTTGATATTCTCAATCTGCTTGAGTCAAATAAAGTTCCACTGGTCATTGTCACCGGCCGTTCCTTATCCTGGGGACATTTTTTTCTGACGCATTTTCCTTTCCTCACTGACGTCATCGTTGAAGGTGGGGGAACGATTGTTTCACGCAATGGAAAATTTATTACTGAAGAGCCGATGGTGAGTGAAGCAGAAATTAAACGTCTGGCAAAATTTGTTCTGGAATTTGAAAAAGCTTTTCCTAATATCCGTTTATCAGTCGACAGCTTTGGCAGAAAAACTGACCGCGCGATTGAGCTTCACGATTTACAGGACGGAGTTCTTTTTCATCATATTGAAGATTTTCTTCGCCAGCACAATATCAATTTCTCAACATCAAACGTTCATTTAAATTTCTGGTGCGGTGAAATTTCAAAGTACATCGCCGTTGATCACTTCCTGAAAAAACATAACGTGAATGAAACGGATTGCCTTTTCTTTGGTGACTCTCTCAATGATCAGGCGATGTTCAAATCCTTTGCTAATTCAGTCGGCGTTTCGAACATTGCAAGCATCATGGATCGCCTTGTCCACAAACCTACAACCATCCTCACAGGGGATGAGAATGTCGGTCCGTTTGGCGTCTTGAATTACTTGAAAAAAAATCTTTAGCGAAAAACTTTTTTATCTCTTAAATTCTTTTACTTTTTCGTAGTAATAAACATCGAGATCACCTGTGAATATCTGGTGAAGTTTGTTGTGGCCATTTCTGATCCACTCTTTTCTCGCGGTTTCAATATCCACTTTTTCATACTTCACGCGGTAAAGGGCAACAAGAAGGCCTGTGCGATCCGCACCGTGTTCGCAGTGAAGAAAAAGCGGCTGGTTATTTTTATTGTGCATGAACTCTAGAACCTCATCAATGGCCTTATCTTCATCAAGCGTAATTGGTTCGAGAGAGTTTAAAGGTGCGTGCAGATAACCCATGCCAGAATTGATAGCGGCATTCTTTTCAGCTGCAATGACTTCCGGTCTTTCTCCCGGCTCAGCCCAGGGAATAATTTTACCGAAACGACTGTTAAGATCTCCTCCCTGGAGATTAATAATATTTTTAATGCCGATGGATTTTAAATATTGAACGGCCTCAACGGAAGTAAGGCGGGCTCCTCTGAAGACTCCATCATTAACTTGAGAAAAATTAATTATCAGATCTTTTGAAAAGGCATTGCCGGCAGCAACTGCAAAGAGGGCCAGTACGACTAAAAGTTTTCTCATTGGTGCGTCTCCTTAAAAAAGCAAAGAAACAATATCACGCTCCCGAAAAAAGTGGGCGGACGTGAAATATTTATAGCTCCTTAAGGATGAGACTGGCCAGATCAGACGCTTGTTTGCGGATTTCAGGAACAGCTGTGCATTCCCAGAGTTCACCTCTTCTTAGCGGTCCAAGGGTGTAGATTTGAGAGTTAAGCCTGCCCTCGCCATCAGTCTTAAGCCCCAGCGCCAGAGGGTCTTTTTCAGCTTTTTGATCGCTGATTAGCTGATGAATCAGACCATTTGAAGAATCGAAGCTAAGACCTGTCAGCGAGACGACAAATGGCGTTCTGGGCGTGTATTTCCCGAAACCTGCTCTAATAATTTCCAGCGATCCATCTTGTAACTTACGATCGATCACTAATTTATGATCAGGGCTCATTCTGTGACGATGGACATCCCAAAGCGAGCGGCAATGTCGCAGAAATTGTCTTTTATCTTCAATTGAAAAAGATTGCCAGAGAAGCTGCGTATGCGGTCTCAGGGCATCAATGACCAATCGCCATTCAAATTTCTCTAAAGCAGATTTGAATTGGGAAAAAACAAAAGCCAGGCTTTTGTCAGTGGAAAATTCAAAAGACGGGCGTTGGATCTCAGGTCCATAAAAATGATGTGTGGAGGGAAGTCTGCCGTGTCTTGAAACGGCCTTAATTTTCTTTTTGAAATGATGCTTGTCCAGATAGACCACCAGATCAACCATGGAAAGGCCAGTGCCCATAATCGTGATATCTTCATTCTGTGTGAGAATTCTTTTGAAATCAACAGCGGGAAAGTCCAAACCGCAGGCGAGGATGATCTTGTCAGCATTAATACTTTGATTGTTTTTCAGATAAATAGCTTCACTTATTCTTGTCACTTCTTCCTGAATAAATTCCAGCTTCGATCGCTTGTCGGTCAGGAGGGAAGAAATATAATCGCCATAAATTTTTCTGGAAACCAACGATTGCGGAGTCACTTCAAATCCATGAGCTTTCAACCAATCCAGAAAATGTGAAGGAGAATCAGGGAATGCGCTCATGTTATCAGCGCGGACATTGAGCAAGAGACTTTCATCCTGTAATTGATAAGCGACACCTCTTCCGAAATTATTTTTATCAATGAGAATAATATGCAGGGGAACAGTGGCCTGATTGAGCAATTGAATGGCACACAGGGCTCCTGAAAAACCAGCACCGATGATCACTATTTTTTTCATCGGTCTTTTGTTTCCAGTATTTTTTCTTTCTCAAGGTACTGCAGGATTTTTTCAACCGCTTGCTCTGGATTTATCTTATCTGATGCGATGGTCAGTTCCGGCACAACAGGTTCTTCGTAATCTGAATCGATGCCAGTGAAGCCTTTTATTTCTCCGGCCCGGGCTTTCTTATAGAGTCCTTTCGTGTCGCGCTTTTCACATTCTTCAAGAGGGCAATCGACAAAGACTTCGATAAATTTTGTCCCTTCCATTTGCGCCCTCACCAAATCTCTGTCGGACTTAAAAGGAGAGATGAGAGCAGCAATGACGATGGAGCCAGCGTCCGCGACTAATTTTGCGACAGCACCAGTGCGTCTGATATTTTCTTTCCGGTCTTCATCAGAGAAGCCAAGATCCCTGTTCAGCGCTTTTCTTAAATTATCGCCATCCAGAACGAGTGCATGCGCATTCATAAGAAAAAGTTTTTTCTCAAGTTGTTTAGCGATGGTGGATTTTCCTGCGCCCGAAAGACCAGTCAACCAGAGAACGGCTCCCTGATGACCGTAATGCTTGGCTCTGTCTTCGGCTGTCAGCTCACTGCTTTCTTTAAAAACCTGAATAGTATTTGCTGAAAGAATAACACCGCCACCGACTATGCGATGGCTGTCGAGAAGAACAAACCGGCCGGTTGATGAAAAATCACTGAAGGCATCACAGACTATATTTTTTTGAAACTTAATGATAATTTCGCCGGCCTCTCCGTTTTCAAGACGAAGACTTTCTTTGGCCTTGGGAGTTTCATCGTCAAACGTCTGAGGATTGAAAACATTGAAAATAGTTTCAATTTTACATTCAACTTCCTGAGTCGCCATTTTAAACTTATACGTTTTACGTGGCTGAAGTGATTCCGCATTCATCCAAAAAATTGAAGCGTGTGCCTGGAAAGTAACTGCTGGTGCTTTTTCGTTTTCATGAAAAGCAATTTCTCCGCGCTCAAGAAAAAGGGGATCTTCCAGAGTGAATCCGGTCGAGGATCCTTCCGGAGCATGCAGGACAGGTGTCTTTGTGTTCCAGCTTTCAATGCTTCTCACTCTGGATACAGAACCGCTCGGAAGGAATTTAAGTTTATCGCCGACGGAAAGACAACCGCTTTCAATCTTTCCAGCGTAAATTCTTTTTTCATCAAATTTGTAAACGTCCTGAAGAGCAAAACGAAGATCTTTTTTCTGTTGTTCTTTTTGGTCAAACACTGCGACCAGTGCCTCGGCAAGACACGGCCCTTTATACCAGGAAAGCTTCGCACTTTCGGCCAGGAGATTTTCTCCGAGAAAAGCAGAGACCGGGACAATCTGAGCTGCCTGAATTTTCAGTTCAGAGTAAATGCGCTCAATTTGTTGAAGCAATTTTTTGTAATGGGCCTCGCTATATTGAACGAGGTCCATCTTGTTGACGACTACAATTATGTTTTTAATACCGAGCATGCCGACAATATAGGAATGTCTTTTGAATTGTTCTTTAATTCCTTCTTCGGCATCGAGCATGATCAGTGCTGTTTCTGCAGTTGAAGCACCGCTGATCATATTTTTTAAAAACTCTTTATGCCCCGGCGTATCGATAATAAGAAATTCTTTTCCGCCATAGACCCAGGGAATTTCGGTTTTATCTATGGTAATTCCTTCTTTTTGCTCTTCTTCAAAAGCATCCAATAAAAAAGCAAATTCAAATTTTTTTCCATTCTGATCGCAGATCTTTTTTACCTTTTCAACTCTCTCAGGAAAGATCTGTTGAGTGTCTGATAAAAGTCTTCCGATGAGAGTGGATTTACCGTGATCGACGTGGCCGACAATAACCACTCTTCTAAAAGAATGATCCATTACATGTACCCCTTCACACGCAACTTTTGCATGGCATAGTTATCGGCCTGATCCTGAGCGCGGCCGGCGCGTTCACCGGTTTTTGTCACGCGAAGTTCAGCAATGACTTTATCGAGAGTATCAGCATCGCTTTCGATATTTTTTGTACATGGGGCGCAACCCACACTTCTGTAGCGAGTGCCCTCTTTGGCAAAGTAGAGATCGAGCACCGGAATTTTTTCTTTTTCAATGTATCTCCAAATGTCGAGTTCCGACCAATGGAGAAGGGGATGAACGCGCACATGAACGTCAGAGAGAAAATCAGTATTATATTGATCCCATAATTCAGGAGGCTGTTCAGTGAAATCCCATTTGAATGATTCGTCTCTTGGGGAAAAATATCTTTCCTTGGCCCTCGTACCTTCTTCATCTCTTCTGATTGCCACAAAAATCGCCTGAAAAGGATTTTCCTGAAGAAAATTTTTAAGTGCTTCCGTTTTTAAAGCCGTACAACACTCAAGTCTTCCCACAGTGTGGTTCATTCCCTCAGAGAGCGCTTTTTCGTTTTTGGCCACAATTAGATTCAAACCCCATTCTTTTGCTTTTTCATCGCGGAATTTGATCATCTCGGGAATTTTGAAAGTCGTATCGATGTGAACCATCGGAAAGGGCACTTTTCCGTAAAAAGCTTTTCGCACAAGCCAGAGCATGACCGTTGAATCTTTTCCCATCGACCAGAGCATCGCGAGTTTAGGAAACTTTTTATAAGCTTCTCTGATGATGTAAATTGATTGCTGTTCTAACTCGAAAAGTCTGTCCTTTTCTGAATCCATACCTAGTCATCCTGAAGGGAGTAATATTTAAATATCGTCTCATGAATTTTCTTTTCAAGGTCTTCAATTTTTAATGAAGTTTTCTGCAGGATCCATTCTTTTAGATCTTGAGGAATATGGGTGACAAAAATCTTTTCTTCTTTTTTATAGGGAATTTTTAAGGCGATAGCATGAAGAGCATGGCGGGGAATTTCCATCAAGTTATAGTCGTCATCGCTGGCGAGCTGATCCTTGAAGCGTTGAAACATCGGATAAGAACCTAAATAGAGCTTGTCGCCGATCAATGGAAGTCCGTGGGCGAGAGCGTGAACGCGGATCTGATGCTGTCTTCCCGTCTGCGGGCAGGCGATGCCAATAACATAGTCGCCGAATTTTTCCAGAATATAAAAAAATGTGCGTGCGTGTTTTCCCTGTGTGGAATTCTCGGGATAATATTCAACGACAACTCTTTTTAATCCGGGATCGGGCGAAGCCATTCTTTCATTGGCGATAAATTCTGTTTGTCCATCATACCCAGGTTGAACTTTTGAAATGAAAAGATAGCATTTTTTTACATCGTCCTGCTCAAAACGAACCATCATTTCGTTGGCCATCTTTGGATTTTTACCCAGCATGAGAATGCCCGATGTTTCACGGTCTATGCGATGAAGGGAATGGATGGTCTGTTCGTATTTCATTTCAAAGTACACTGTCGCGCAGTTGAAAACATGTCTCCCTGCCGGATGCGTAGACATGAACGCCGGTTTTGAAATGACAATCAGATCATCATCTTCAAAAACTATTTCTGGCACAGTTTGCAGTTCAAGTTTTTCTCCGCGCCAGTATTCATCTTCATATTTGGTTTTGAAAAAGCGAATCACCACTTCATCTTTATGATGAAGAATCGTGGAAGGCTTGTGCGTGCCTGGGCGGCCCACAATGGTGATTTCTCCGTCTTTGATTTTTCTTTTAACAGTTTCACGTGAAAAAGAATCGAGATAAATCTGGAGGAATTGATCAAGCCTTGCACCGTGATGTTCTTCATCCACCAGGTGACGGACTTCGAACATATCGGCGCGATAGGCTTTACTTAAAATGCTCATTTGTTCTTGCTAACTAGTCTGGAACTAGTATTTTTCCTTGATCAAAAACTTCAGGAGAGACATCGCAGCTCCTTCCGTGTATCCGTAGCGAGTTTCAAGATTCTTTAAAACCGAACGGATTTGTTTTCTGTTTTCATCCGAAAGTGGAGTTCCGATGTTGGCATCAACATTTTTAGAATACTCAGCTTCGAAAAACATCATATTGCGTGAAATGTTCACAATAACTTTTTTCTGCTCAATTCGGAAAGATTCCTGGAGACGATCAACGAGATCAGGGAACACTTCTGTATAAACGATCGGCTTTCCCGGATTGTCGAGAGAGTAAGCCCCAAGCTTTGAAATAAGAAGTGAACGATATGTTTTTGGATCTTCCTTCAGGTTGATTGAAGATTCAAATTCCTTGATAAAATAGTCATCCGGATCGATGAATTTTCCTGTTGTCGTATTCTTTACTTTCTCGCCTTTGATCAGCGCATTGACGTTCTCAATATAGCGCTTAATGTAGTCTTCGTATGAACGGTCGTCAATCAAGCCAAGTGAATTTCTCAATTCGCGATCGAAAATGTTCAGGTTGTATTCTTTGATTAATTCAAGAAAGCGGGCAGGGTTATGGTAGTCCGCTTGCGGGGCCATGTTCAGAAAATCGTATTCACTTTTCTTTAAAATTAATTGCTGAAGATGATCGAGCACTTCGACGAACGTGACGTTGTCAAATTGCGACGATAATTTATAGATAATATGTTTTAAGTCGCGGGGAGAGAGACCAAACTTTCCTTCGTAAAGGCTGTCGTTTACATATTCATTCAGAATTTCTTCCTGACCTTGCTTCAAAATTTGTTTTGATTCAATGTCCAGTCTGTCAGGCAATTCAATACTGGCCAGGTAAAGAGCCTTTTCCAGCGGGTTCAGGTTTGTCGCAATGTTAGCTAATTTTTTGTCATTGTAGTTTTTTGTCTGGCAGACGCGCAGACGGGTCATGACGGCGAAAAGGCAAAGTGCATTCAGTGAATGAGGAGCGAAATGTGACCGGTCTTTTAAACCGTGAACTTGCTCTTCGTAAATTCTTTCTTCATCTCTCACATCGAGAAGATATGGAACGGTGACAAAATTAAATCTTCCTTTGAATGAATTGAAATCCGGGTGCTGCTTAAAAGCCGCGAGGTGAATTTCGTTTGATGTTCCGATGAAGAAAATATCCAGTTCAGTCAGAATGCCCTGAAGGTTGATGGACCCTGTTTCCATTGTCATCAGGAGATATTTATAAGCATCGAGAGGACGTTTTAATAAATCTGAATATTCGAGAACCCCGCGATTGGCCAAAACGGCTTCACCTTGGAGTGAAAAAAGATTCAACGATTGCAGAGATGGAGGAAGGCTAGCGAGCCTCTTGTCCATTGTAATCTGTTGCATGCGTGCGTCGACATGGATTTGAGGTTCAATTGTTACCGCTGCAGTTGAATAACGTTTGCTGATTGTAAATCTTTCAATGCGGATGTGCTTTAACACTTCCTGGTGTTTTCCCTTGTAGCTTTTTAAAAGAGCATCGTAAATCATGCGGTTTCTTTTACAAAGATCGCCGCGATAAAGATAAGATTTTCTCACGGACTCAAGCAAGTGATCATCGCCAGCAAGAGCTTGATCAATTAATTCCTGTCTGTATTCGCGTGGAATGAGCAGCAGTGGATGATCTTTTAATTCAGACGGCATGATCGCTGAAATATCTTTGTCTTCAAGATAAGCGTAGCTCACCAGATTCTGATCGCGAATTGTGCTGTTTAAACCGAGGGTTCCTTTGACGTAAGTTTCGATCGGGAAAATCCAGCTGAAGCTGTATAATTTTCCGTTTTCGGTTTCAGAATAATCTTCCAGACCTTTGATAAGTTTTTTAACGAGAGAAGATTTCGAAGAGCCGTTCGGTCCGATCAAAAGAATAAATTTATTATTGAATCCTTCTTCACTGAAGTTCACCAGGTTTTGCATTAAGGCCTGCTGAACTTTTGTCTGACCATAAACTGGTGGACAGTCAGGATGAGACAGACCAAATAATTTATACGATCCATCTTTGTTTGTGCCGTATTGAAGAAGCATGTCACGGATGAATTCATAGGTCGGGCGACATTCCAGCTTTGGATTCTTTTCAAAAACTTTTTCCATATAGTCACTGAAAGAAAGTATTTCAGCCTGGGTGTCTGTTTGTTCCGTTGCTTTGTGAATCCAGTCGAGATGATTCATGATATTTCCTTTGGCTTTATTTCCACATTGGATATTGTTAGTTATAATTGTAGCTTCTTATGAAAGAATTCAAAAGCCGTCCTCTTATAATCCTGTCATTGTCAATTTGTGCCGTTTTGATTGTTGCACTATGGTTTTTTTATCAAAATTCCCCGAAGAATAATTCAAAGGCTGAGCAATTCGTTCAGGAAAAGGCCGTTTTAGAGAGGCTTATACAAAACTCTTCTGAGATTCATCGCCTCTGGACGGAGGGAGAAGATTCCAGAGAGTGGAATTCGTGGAAAAATGAATGCCTGAAATTAAAAAAAATCGAAGGCGCTTTTGATGAATCACTTTTGCGATGCAATCCCATTTTGATGGAATGTCTCGCGGCCTTTAACAAGAAGGCCGATTATCATTTTGTTAAAAATGGCGAATCTCTTTATCGTTACGTGACTAAGTCCAACACTGCACATGTTCGGCTAAATGGAACCGGATATTTGTTTACGATCGAAGACAATCAATCGAAGAAAAAAATGGACCTGCTTCTTGCTGATAATTGCCAGGAAGTTTTTCTTCAAAATCGCGCTTATGCTTACGGTGAAGAAGTCACTGGGAAGGATGCTGAAGATTTCAGGTTCGATAATTTCAATCAAAACATTTATATCGACAGGCATCTGGTGACCAATGCAGAAATTAATGACTGGATTGATTTCGGCAATGCAGACTTCACAAAAGGGCTGCAGAAAAAAAGTGGATCGGATCTTTTTCTCCCTGCTACAGATCTAAAAGAAGAACAGATGATGAATTACTGCTCATTCAGGGGAAAGCAGTTGCTGCTGGCCCATTATTTTGATGCTGCCACATTTTTACCTATGGATTTAAATGAAGTCTTGCCGGTAAAAAACAATCGCTCGCCTTACTACTGGACAAAAAAACGAAGTGACTTTACCCCTGACTGTAATCTTATTTACGCCCAGGAGTGCCCTGCCAAAAAACCGTTTCAAATAAATGCAACGTCTCCAACCTGGGCCGGACTCACCGATGCAATGGGTGGTGTTATGGAAGTCTTTCGAAATCCAATTGATCCTGAAAGTAATTTAAAGGCTTCTTCTTTTTATTTTAATTTTAAATCTCAATGGCACCGTCTCGGATTTAGAGCTGGATGGGATGGAGAAGGATTTGAGCTTCGCCATTTTGATTTTAAAGGTTTCAATCCGGAAATTTCCATTGATAAATTTCAAGTTGGATTCCGCTGCATGAGGGAGTCGCGATGACTAAAATCCTCATGATTTTAATATTTGTTTTATCGAGCTGTCTTCCTGTGAGAAAGCTTTCACTTCCAGAAGCAGAAATGAAGCTGGCAAGCGAATGGCTGTATGCTTATTCATTGGAAGAATTTAAATTAAATGATGTCGTGATTGAACGCCCACCCGGAATTTCTCAACTGCTCTTCCGTATGAAAATTCCGGTTGAGAACGGATTGGCGATAAAAACCCATTGTGTTTACTATCAGGTTCCCTACAAAAAGATCACTGGAAAACTAAGTGTTGAAGAACTAAAAACAGACAGCGCCTGTCCCGAAACTGAATCCGGCGATAGTTGGTTTTCAATTGAAAAAATCAATAAATTAAAAGTGACGCTTGAAAATTCGCACCTGCATTTAGACTTTGAAAATGAAGGCAAAAAAATTTCATGGTCCTTGCTTCTGGCCAGTCTCGAAGGAAATTTAATTCACGATAAGTATGAGCCACAAAAAGAAAAGAAATGGAAATCAGGCTTAACGTTCCTCAGAACAGACTCGGAAACTTTTCTCAATCAGAACAATAAATACCTCGGAAAGCTGAGCGATAGAATGAGCAATGGCACGGCCATCAGATGCCAACAGGTGGATAAAAATTGTAATAATGTTGGCGAATACCGCTGCGATGATTGTCGCTATGGTTGGTACAGCATCGTCGATTACAATTGCCCTCAGGGCGGTTCAAAATTCTGTGGTCAAAATCATTGCGGTGAAAAAGGTGAGCCTGCATGTCCACGCGGAATTAAGGTTGTTGATGAAGGTGAAGCGGGTATTTGTCAAAGCGATCTCACTGCAGTGATGAACGCGGATCACATTTTAATCTGCCAGTGAGTTGATGAAGCTTGGAGGCAATCTTTCCATGACTTCATTAATCCCTGAGCCAAGTCGGTGAATCAAAATAAAGGAATGAATCGTTGTCGGTGTGGCCGTTTTCAGTGCTGTCTTTTTGACCTTTAAAATCGAAAGAACGTAATCACTGATAATGTATTTTTCTTTGGGAAGCTTTTTGTCTAACTGAGTGTCTGACAAACCAATAAAGGCTACGCCATTGTGAACATCATAGGAAACAATGTTTTCACCACTGACAAGATTGTCTTGAGTTAAATCGACAACAGTACTATTTAAAAACGTTTGTGGATATTTCTCAAAATCAATCCCCTGAACTTCCGCAATGGCAAAATCTTCAAGCGTCAGGTTGACGAGATTAATCCCAAGATCTTTAAGAGAAGCGAGCGTTTTTTCATTCTGCTCTTTAGTAAAATTAGGTTTGAGAATGTGACCGATATGAACAATGAAAAGATCCGAAGAGTATTTTTTTTCTAGTTCGGAGCGGGATTCAAGCGTTTCTGTCAGATACACCGGAAAAGGGGCGATATGATTCTTCATTAAACCAGTTGTCGCCGTTGCAATAGAGATTCCACTGGTCGGTTTTGTATGCGAACACGAAACCATCATCACCAGAAGGGTTAACTGCAGAACGAATGTCAGTTTTAGCATTTAAAAACTCTTTACCTTTGCAAGTTTGGAGTAGGCCTTGATTAAAGCGTCCGCCAAACGATCATAATATTCGAGCGGAGAGTTTAAGCAGAGACTGATTCTCACCACACCACGTCCAATATTATCACAAGTTCCCATCGCTTTTAAAACTTTCGACGTAACCGGCATATTGTCCGAGCAGGCTGAAGATGTCGTAACGAAAATATCATTGGATTCCAGTTCAATTTGAACGGCCTGGCCGTGAATGCCTGGATAAGAAATATAAGTTGTCGTCGCTAATCTTGGAGCTTTTTCTCCAATGATAACGACTTCCGGGAAAGCTGCTTTAACTTTGTTTTCGAATTCATCGCGTTTCTTTGAAAGCGCCGGAATATTCTTGAAAGTTTTTTCCAGAGTAGAAAGGGCAACTGCTATTGTTTCGTTTCCTAAGTAGTTTTGAGTTCCACCGCGATGACCTTTTTCCTGACCGCCGCCAATAATTAGTGGAAGAAGATTCTCAGGATTTCTCGCAAGGAGAATTCCTGTTCCAGTCATCGCCCCAAGCTTGTGGCCCGAGCAGACCGCGTAGTCCATATTTGATTCTTTAAAATTGAAAGGTGTTTTTCCAATGAACTGAGTTGTATCGCAAAGGTAAGAAATCTGATTTAAAGTGCAGAGTCTTGAAATTTCCTGGTAAGGCTGAATGACTCCAGTTTCATTGTTTGCTGCCATGATGGCCACAAGAGCAATGTTTCCAGCTTCATCATTGATCCACGCTTTTAAAGTTGTCATGTCGATAACACCGTCGCAGTTAACTGGAAGTGTTTTAACAGTGAAACCTTTTGTGCCGTAGTATTGAGCCGTGTTTACAACAGCAGAATGTTCGATGCCTGAAACGATAATGACTTTTTTCTTGGTTTCGTTTGAAAGACAAGTATGAAAAACAGTTGAGATACCTTCTGTTGCACCAGAGTTGAAAGTGACTTGTTCGTAGTCTGCGCCTAAAACTTTAGCGCAAACCGACCTCGCATTTTCCATTCCCATCAGGCATTTCGAGCCTAGATAGTGAATGGCATTTGGATTAGCAAATGGGCCTTTCTCAAATCTTTTTAAAAGATAGTCTCTCACTTCTGAAGAGAGAGGAGCAGAACCATTGTAATCAGCGTAAATCATATTCAAAACCTTGTGTGTGTTGTGTGAGTTATTTAATCGCCAGCATTCTATCTAGCGCTTTCAGCGAAGAACGCGCAATATCTTCAGGTACACTGATAATATTGATCGGTTTATTTTCTTTTATCGCGCGGAAACTGGCAAGTAGCCAGCGAGGTCTTACGCGATACATAGTCGTGCAAAGACATTGATAAGGTGAAAGAGAAACAATGGTTTTATCACTGTGAATGTTTGCCAATCTGTTAACAAGATTGATCTCAGTCCCAACCGCAAACTTAGAACCGGCCGGAGCCTTTGCAATTTTATCGATGATGTAAGACGTTGAACCGTTATCATCCGCCGCTTGAGTCGTCTCAAAATTACACTCAGGGTGAACGATGACTGTCATTGAAGGGTCTTTCTCTTTGATTGTCTTGACTTGTTCTGGTGTGAATCCCTGGTGAACAGAGCAGAAGCCGTACCAGAGAATAACTTTCGCTTTATCAACTTGCTCAGCAGTTAAACCACCGTTAAGCATATGAGGATTGTAAATCACCATGTCTTCAAGAGGTATTCCCATTTTAAAGCAGGTGTTTCTTCCAAGGTGCTGGTCCGGAAAGAAAAGAAGTTTTTCGCCTTCCGATAGGGCCCACTTGATAATTTTTTCTGCGTTCGATGAAGTACAAATGGCGCCGCCATTGTCGCCTACAAAAGCTTTGAGCGTCGCTGCACAGTTTATGTAAGTAACAGGCACAATCTTTTCTTTCGTCGATTTGGTCATAAGGGCCCAGGCGCGATCGATTTCCGATCTCTTTGCCATGTCGGCCATCGAACAACCTGCACGCAAATCGGGAAGTATGACTTTTTGATCCGGTTTCGTAAGCATGTCTGCGGTTTCCGCCATGAAATGCACGCCACAGAAAATCACATAAGGCTTATCAAGCTTTGCAGCTTCTCTTGCAAGTTGAAGTGAATCACCGGTGATGTCTGCAAAACTGATGACATCATCCTGTTGATAATGGTGACCAAGAACGACTACCTGGCCTTTCAATTCTTCTTTTATTTTTTTGAGTTCAACCAGAACTTGTTCATCAGAAAGTTCTTCTTCAGAAATAGTTGGCTTATGCACATCATCGTTGTCATCGAAAAGGTCTAACATATTTTTATCCGTTTTTTGTAGGGTACCCAGCATCCATCCAGCTCATGATGCCACCTTCAACGTTTGTAAGGTTGCTGAAGCCTTTAGAGAGAAGATACATGCAGGCATTCATGCTGCGCTTGCCGCTTCTGCAGTGGATGTAGATAGGTGCGTTTTTATCTTTTAAAACAGTTTCGTATTTTGCTTCAAACTCAGAGAGAGGGATGAGTGTTGCCCCTGGAATGTTTGCTTCATTCCATTCAGCTTGTTCTCTGCAATCGATGAACTGGATGTTTTCCTTAGCGTCAAGTTTTTGCTTAAGTTCGCTGACAGTGCATTCGTGAATCATAGATTTACTCTCTGTTTAAGATTAATAGATGGAACTTTTTTAGCCCAAAAGAGGGGGTTTGCAAAGGCTTAGACCGGCTTCTGCTGTGAGTGAAAATGGAGCTAATTCATTGGGAATATTAAAGGCGTGAAGTAGAAGCTTTGCGAGAGAAAGAGAATTCTCCGTATTTCTGAGAAGGATCCTTAAAAATGAGGCCCTCATCTTTCCACTTTTTCAAGTAAAGTGAAGCCGTTGACGGCTTAACATTGAGATGTTTCTCAATGATTTGTCGCGATAGCGCCGGGGACGATTTTTCGAGAAAGGCAATCGGGCCGCTGAAGCCGTGATTAATTGGGAAAATAATAGAAAAATTGTTTTTCTCAAAATCAAAAAAGTACGCATTATTTTTGCGTTTGATCTTAATACCAAGTTTATTTATTTCGACAATCAGGTTTTTTAAGCGCAGCTTGGCACTTTCGTAATAATAAAAAGTACCGTCAAAGATTGTATCGATTAAATAAGACTGATGGGCGCCTCTTTTACCAAAGCTGACAATGTGTCTTAAAAGCTGAGCTCGCAGATCAGTAAGAACGACGGTTTTCTTGCCACCAAAAAAGAGACCGGCTTTTAAATCCAGACATCGTCCTTCAGCATGAAGGTTGTTGTAGGATTTCATTTCAATTCCCTGCTTATTGATAAACCAGCAATCAAATGAAGAATAATCCGGCATTTTATCAAGCTCGACCTGATAAAAAGGCGCTTTCAGCAAGGGGGAAGGGGCAAAGCGATTTCCGCAAAGATAAGTTTCCATGGCACGGGTAGGAGCGCACTTTAATAAAATAGATTCTGAAGTCGTCAAAGTGCCCGGTCTCATTTTATCAATCCAGTAATAAATGGACTGCGTGTAGCTTATCAAACCACAATCAGTCAGGGCGCGGGAAAGAGAAGCAACTGCTTCATCGTAGTGTCCGAATTTGTATTTTGCGAGACCGATGAGGTGATAAAAATGTTTTATGTGAGTAGGGGGAATTTTATTCACGAGAATAAAAGCTTCATATTCTTTTAGATCCTCTTCGCTGAGAAAATTAAAGAACAGTTTCATTTCGAGTTCATGCAGTTTTATCACAGATGTGTATGAACTCGACTCTGGATGCATTGATTGAAGAGTTGCTAATTCATGAAGGTCTTCTTCAGTGACTTTGTTGGCAAGAAAAGTTTTCGCGCGAAGTACTTCGATCTTCATCAAACAATCGACGACAGGCAGTGGATCCGAATAAGGATAAAATTTTTCCAGCTCGATGATGGATTTAAAATCATACATAGCGCGTAGATTGGAAACCGTTGAGCTGATGAGAGTTTTGTAAGTTAACTCACTGATCTTCTCTTTATTTTCTTTTATCGCCTTAATAACTTTGTCGAAAAGTTTCAGCCCCGATTCAATAGACTGTTCCCGGAATTTAATTTGTCCGTAATAGAGAAGTTTTTTCAGATAAAATTCAGAATCAGATTGTTTATTTGGATTGTCGCAATCAAGACTGAGAAGCATGCGCGCTCTCTCATAATCTTCAAAATTAATCGTCATCCCAATGATGAAGCTTTGCTCTTCTTCAGAAAGTTGATCATACCTTTTCATAAATTCAGCAAGACGCTTTTTAGCCTCTTCAAAGTCACCTGAAGAAAAAAGCGTGCGTATGGCAAGGATTTCGTTTTCCAATTTAAAAACTCTTAAACAACTGAAATTTCGTGTTATTATGTTTGCTTATCTTATGTCTAGACAGTTCCATCACCAAGGTAGAAAAAATAGAACTTCGACTTTTTTATACACCACTTTTTTTTATCTTTTAACATGGATTAAGAATGAAAATGCAAAATATATTGGCCGTCTTTGTAGCTCTTTTACTTGTGATAAGTAACTTCGGCTACGCTGATGATAAATTGCCAGCGCAGTTTTCATTTTCTATTGGGTCAATCTCTACAACATACACTGAACAGCAAAGTCAGATCAAACCTACAGATGGAACTTCTGCGACAACTTCGACGCCCTATTCAGGAACAGCGGCTTCAATGCCACTGGATGTTGAGTTTGAATATTTCACGACTCTCAAAAGATCCTATTTTGTCCGCGCAGGAGGCCCGGTTATGGCCTCTACACCCGATAGAAATTTTTATTTAACATCTGGAGTGAATTTCTATTTTTCTTCGGTAGGCTCACCACTTTATGTTTCTGACCAGCGCATGGAAATAAAAATTGCTCCCAAGTTTCGTTATTATGCCGGTCCACATCTTGGAGCTTCTTATCTAGTCTACAACACCAAGTCCGCCACAAAGAATGATGTGATAGTTGAGCTCGGCGGTCAGGGAGGAGTGATTTACTCCCTTTCTCCAAAATGGGGATTGCGAGCAGAGGCCAATCTCAGCCGCGGTATCGGTGCTCTGGTTACTTCAATGACAATGAAAATTCTTTTAGGCGGAACCTATAACCTAAACTTTTAGTCTGCTACTAAAAATTCTATCCCTGCATTTATAAAGAGAATTCATAATATTTTTCGTCTGCTCACCGACAAACAAGTTGGAGAGTCCAGATTATGAACCATTTTAGAAAAAATCTTTTTATTTTTCTGACATTAGCAGTTTCATCGATTGCTTTTGCTGATGAATTAAAAATTACTTCAGATCCTACTGATGCCACCGTGATCATTAGAGATTTTGGAGGAACACTTTCAAATAAAATCGGTAAAACTTCTTATTCAGGCAATATTCAGGAGCTAGCAGGAAGTTATTCCAAGTCTGGTTTTTTCATCGTTGTCATTCAGAAAGATGGCTACATTCCTCAATCAATTGTTCTTTCTGATATGTTAAAAAGTGATCTCAATTTAAATTTTAATCTCGAACCCATTCAGGAATTTTCTAAGTACAAAGAAGTCGATAAATCAATCAATGAGCTTTTTGAAGCTCAACGTTTGATTCGCGCTTCTCAATATGACGATGCCATCGAAAAATTGAAACTGCTTGAGAATAGTGAAAAAAATCTTTCAATCATACCAGAGCTGATTGCGAGTACATATTATTTGAAAAAAGATATGGCCAACGCTCTTACATGGTACAAAAAAGCATATCGAGTGAATCCTGAGAATAAAGACGCTTTCATGATGAAATCGTATCTCGAAAAATCGTTAGGGACTGATGATGGAAAAAATAAGTAGATTCTTATACATTTTTGCCTTCCTGATTTCCAGTCTCGCGATTGCAAGAGACTTTGAAAGCGCTGATGGTATTTCCACTTTAGAGTGGCAAACTGTTCGCTTGCAGGAAAATATTGAGAAGAAAATTATCAAGTCTCTTCGTCCTGTCATCAAAGAAGACGATTATATTATCGAAGTAAAGATTGGTGTTGATAAAGATGGTGCTTCAAGTCCGTCCAGCAAGATGATCACCAAAACAAAGCAGACAACGAAAGTAAAATTCACGACAGCTGAAAAACCAAAAGAAGGAGACGATTATATCGTTTTCAATAAACTTGGTCTTGAAGCTCCGGTTGTGGGCGACGAGGCGGTAGAAACACAAACATCGGAAGCTGAGCTGAATCAAAAAGCTTTGATCGAACTTACTGACCGTTACAATTTATTCAATTATCTAAAGACTATCGATATCAATTTAACTTTTGATTCGGGTCTTTCTGATCAGACAAAACAAGTAATCAGAAAAGTTGTCGCTGGTCTTACTTTCAATATCAGCGGAGTCGCCCCTCAGATCAACACTCAATTTCTGGATCTGAAAGCTAATCAGATCAAAGGCCAGACTGAAGCTGGCGGCGCCGGTGGAAAAGGCGGCAATGGAAAGCTCGAAGGTAAACTTGAGCAAATAAACGCCAAAAAAGAAGCTCCAAAATGGTATGAATTCTTCCGCAATCTCGATGTGATGATCGGTCTTGTTCTGGCCTCTGCCATTATGGGATTGAGTTTGTTCCTGATCGCAAGATATTTCATTAAAACAAATGAAAATGCGAAGAAAGAAGAAGCAGCCGCTAAGCAGATTATAGAAAGCCGCAGCCAGGAAACAGAAAAAGAATCAACAGTTGAAGAAGAAAAATCTGAAGAAGAAATTCTAGCAGAGGAAGAGGATGATATGAAAATTGACCTGACAAAAACAGACCCGGTAACTTTAAAAATTGTTGAAGGATTGGAACGCTTCAGAAAAGCGCTGACGAATCATCACGACGACGCTATTTTGATGCTTAAAGGGTGGGTAAAATCGAAAACTGAAGCAGAGATGAACGCGTTGAGCGCGGTCGTCACAGTTCTTGATGACAGCGAGTTAGGTGAACTTTTCAAAGCCCTTACGCACGATGAACGTTCGACATGGAAAGCTCTCCTTCATTCTGAGCTCACTAAAGAGGAAGTTTCAAATTCATTTGGATTCATCAGCAATAAAATCACTGAAATGCTGATGGTGCCTTCCCTTATCAATGATTATGAAACATGTGATTTACTTCTTGATCTGTCTGCAAAAGATGCAGCAAAATTCTGTCAGGAAGATATTGAACTTGGAGTTGTTTTCACAAACGTACTTTCATCAAATATTATCGCAGAGATGTTTAAGATCATGGATCCGGAACTCGTTGCAGATTTAATTGACAAGAGTGCGGATTTTAATCCTGAAAAAATCAATGACGTTCTTCCTGTCATTAAAACAAAATTAGAATCGATTAAGGCAAAACGCGAGAAGCCGCCATTCCTAAAAAGAATTATCGATATTCTTCCGGGCGCATCTGCAGACGTTGAGAAAAAATTATATGCGACATTGCTGAAACATTTTTCTGAAGATGAAGTTAAATTGACAGCGATTAAAATCTTCCCTCGCACGCTCGTGAATCAGGTTCCGGATGAAGTTTACAAAAAAATTGTTGAGTTGATGCCTATTGAAACTCAAGTGCAATATTTTGCTTCGATGGCAGACGATCAACGTGAAACGATGCTAGGGAAATTTGCACCAAAAGGTTCAAAAGGAAGAGAGATGATTGATGTTGAACTTTCAGTCATTCTAAAAAACCAGGTTGCACTCCGCAGACTGCAAAATGAAAAACGAGAAAGATTACAACAGGAATTCCTTTCTTATACACGTCAGCTTGTTTCCGGAAATCAGGAAATTCAGCGCGATGTAATTGATCAGATCGAATCATGGTTCAGTGACATTTCTGAATCCGATAAGCAGGAAGAAAATCTAGCAGCTTAATGAGAAGGACGTAATTATGAATATTTTTTCAATCGCAAGTTTACTATTAATTCTGGGAGTTGTTGCCGCGGGTATCGTGACAACGATTACTCCGAAAGAATATCACATGTTCCAGGATCTACCTGCCATCTTTCTGGTATTGGGAGGGACTCTTGGTGCCGCTGCGATTACAGTTCAGATCAACCGTGTAGGAATGTTGTTAAAAGCATTCTTCCTTCGCATGCTGAAAGGTAAAAGAATTTACTACAAAAGCATCATTAAAGAAATTATGGAACTTGCTGAAGAATACCGCGCAGGAGCTCCAATCAGTGCACTTAAAGAAAAAACTAAAGATGCCTTTCTGATTGAAGGACTGCAGATGCTTGAAGACAATATTATTAAAGGCGATGAGCTATTCGATCTGATGGATGAGAGAGTGGAAAACATGTATCACCATTACTCAGAAGAAGCGAACCGCTTTAAAAACCTTGGAAAATATCCACCGGCCTTTGGTTTGATGGGAACGGTTCTCGGGATGATTGCACTTCTTTCTAATCTCGGGGGCGCAGATGCTATGAAACTGATTGGTCCGGCCATGGGAACGTGTCTCGTTGCCACATTCTTCGGGATCGTAACGGCAAACGTTTTTATTCTGCCAATCGGGGACAGCCTTGCAGATAATGCCAAAGAAATTAAATTGAAGAACATCATTATTATCGAAGGCCTTCGATTGATTATGGCGAAAACCAACCCGGTAATCGTTGCTGAGAAATTAAATTCATATCTACTTCCAAATGAAAGACTTGACTGGAAAGAAGTATCTAAAAAGGCGGCTTAGTTAAATGAGTGCTCATAAACTTCACATTGTCGACGAATCCACACATAAGCCTAAAAAGAAAAAAAGAGGGCATGGTGGCGGACACGAAGAAGCTCACGAAGGTGAAGGGCCATGGATCGTTTCCTATGCTGATATGATGACTCTTCTTTTTTGTTTTTTCGTTATTATGACGTCGTTTGCCAGTTTCGAACCACAGGTTGTTGCTAAAAAAAGTGCACAGGTTGCTGAACACTTTGTCCCAGGTAAAGAAGACGCTGAAAACAAAGCACTGGACGGACTTGGTATGCAGATCGGCGGTTTTGCTGATTTAAAAGGAAAAGTTAAAGCAGAAGTAAAAGATGGTCAGTTGCAGCTGGTTTTTTCTTCCGCCATTGTTTTCGAAAAAGGCGATGTGAATATTAAAAAAGATTTTCTTAAAAATATCGATGCCATGATCGGTTTAATTAAAAGTAAAAATCCCAACTACAGAATCCTTGTAGAAGGACATACAGACAGTTCGAATGTAAAAGAATCTTCTCTGTATCGTTCAAATTGGGAAATCTCATCTGCGCGTTCAGCCTCAGTCATTGAACGGTTTGCCTTTTACGGTTTTAAACCAATTCAACTCGTGTCTGTTGGGTATGGTGATTCAAGACCTGTCGCTGATAATTTTGACAAAAATGGATATGCTATTCCGGCAAATCAGGCACTCAATCGTCGCGTTGTTGTCAAAATTCTCAAGCCATTGAAAAGTACAAAGTTGAGAAATCTTGAAATGCAAAGTTATTTTGATGATTCTGAGATATTAAGCAAATGATAAGAACTTTTTTAGCTGCGATCTTTCTTCTGGTGATCAGTGTCGCTTATTCAGCAGAAAATAAATCTGATGGAAAAGAGCAGGTTGAAGAATTCAAAGCAGCTAATTTCCTACAGGTCGATCCTTTTGAAATTCCTCCTGAATTGAAGGTTATTGAAAATCAAATTTCCCAAAATGCCATTGATGTTATCATTCTGACGGGTAAATACACTGTCAGCTATTCTGAGAAACGCCCCGAAGGTTATAACAAAAACTATCGAAACTTTTACGGATTGAAAATTTCAGTTCTTCCTATCAGTAAAGAGAGTTCTGAATATTCATTGAAATTGCATTACTACAATTGGGTTACCAATAAATACGATAAAGTCATAACCAGACGAATAAGCAAGTACAACGTTTTAAATGAGATGCGTTTCGCTATGTACGATCTCATTCTGGGAGATGATTTTGTCAGAGAAAACCGCGATACGCTTGAAAGAAAAAATTTTGAAAGAATTCAAGCCGTAAGGGAAATGGTTGAGGAACAAGCTCGCCGGGAAAAGAAAAAGAAAAAGGAAGAACAGGAACTCGAAGAGAAAAAGAAAAAGAATCAGTCCCAAAAAAAAGAAGAGGCTGATGAAAAATTAAAACGAGAAGAAAAAAAGAAAAAGCAAAAAACAAAAGAAGAGGAAGAAGCGGAAGATGCAGCCGCGGGCGCAAAAAGTGCTCTAAAAGAGGGAGAGACTTCACTCAAAGCTCCGGAGCAGGAAACTGAAGAGCTGCAATTGAAAAAAAATCCTCTTTCTTCTGCGAAGAATGGAAAAAAAAAAGAGCCTGAAAAAAAGCTGAATGATCCTAAGAATGAAAAAATTGCCATCAGTGCAGGCGAGGCTCAGCCTGAAATGCCTGCAGTTGAACCTCCAACCCCTAAAACAATCACTTTCAATCTGAACTCCGGGCTAAGGTTTGAAACCGTAGATGCCACCGGATTAATTCAGGCGAGAACTAATCTTACTTACCTAAATCTTGGTGCCGATTATCGGACGGATTTTCATGCGAAATATCCGTGGGGTTACGGATTTTCACTGAATGCTGGAATCCCGGTAAAGAAAGAGAAATATCAGATCAGTGTTTCTCGGGCCCTTGAAGGATGGGCGTTTAAAACTTTTTTTTCTCGTTTAAGAGTTGGAGCAGGGTTTGAGTATTCATCCCTGGTTTTTGCCAACCTCCCTGCGGCCGGGGAAGGAATAAAGATTGTCCAAAATGATCTGTTATATGGAAAACTCAAATTTTCTATCCATTTCAATGTGTATGAAAAAGAAATGTCTCTCGGGGCCGAATATGGTTCGTCTCTCTCACAAAAATCAAATTTCAACAAAGCGATTTCAGTAACTAAGGACTCGGTTTTTTTTCAGACCCAGATTAAAGGCGACCATGGAGCTGCTGTAAAATTTTTCCAGAGCACTTTCACTGGAGAATTTAACGGAAAATCGTCCGGCGCCGCCATCCTATACGTCTATAATTTTGGGAATTAATTTCCACCGCTAAAAGCCTCAGCGATAAACCTCTATAATATTTTAGAGGTAATTCATGTCGACCAATAAATTACAAAGAAAGTTTCTTCGAAGTGAAATTAAAAGCGGAAGAGATTTTTCTGCTGAGGATGCTTCCGAAGCAATCAGGCAAATTAAAGCACTTAAAAAAAGTACCGAACTTCCACCGCCTTTGCCGGCGGAAGCGCTTTCAGGTGATTTCGAACTGATGATTGAAGAAGTGTCGCGCACTTTGAAGATTGATTTTTCATCAATTCAATTTACAGATGAATCATCTCTATTCAGCAAAAGTGTTCTGACTGTGGATCTGCTGCATGCTTTGATCAAGACACTTTCTTTGCAAAATACTCACGGAGTTTTTAAGGGAAAAGAGAATGTTTTTTATTGCGACGTTTTGGCAAAAGATATCTGGGTCTATCTCTCGCTGGAATTATCTAAAGAAACTTCCGGCTTTTCCAATGACTATATTCAAGCGGTCTTAAGTAAAACAACTGCTCAGTTAAGACCCTATGGCAGCTCTTGCAAAATTCAGTTTGTTGAAGATTTAATTCGTCATAAAAAGTTCATGACTTTTATTTTTAATTTAAACAGACTCGAAAACTTCTCTAATAAAGAAGGAAGTGAAGACGTTGAAAGAAAATCTTTTGAAGGTAACGTGCATGCTTAAAAAAATATTTTTGATCGGTGTATTGAATGTCTTGTTTGCAGCCTCTGTGCCGGCCGGTGCTGCGGTAAAAGAGGGCTTGACCTCTCTCTATGCCAGTGCCCTCAACAACAACTGGAAGCGGATCACTGCAAAGACTGAAGTGATTATTGCTGACTTTGAAAAAAAAGGCGACATTGTCAAAACTCAGAAGCAATTAACTGAGCTTGAAAAATTTGTTGTCATGAATAATCTCAATCCGATCAAAACAAAAACTTTTTTAAATGAATTGCGTTCTGTGAAATTGTCGCTTACTCAGTCTCTTCCAAGAAAGAAAGCGATGCAGCCGACTGTTCTTCATCAGGTTTCCGCTGTTCAAGCTGCTCCTGTTCCTGAGAAGTCTTTCTCTGTCGTCTGGCCTGCGCTCATTGGTATTTTCCTCGTGGGCATCGCTGGGACATGGGTGATAATCAGCCGCCAGGCGAAACGCAAAGCGAAGAAGCCAGTTTATTCATTTGAGAAAGATCTTAGTTTGAGAGATTTGAATTTATGGAAAAAAATCAGCCCCTCACTTGAGTCGCAACAGAAAAGTCTTGGAGAGGTTTCGATCTTTTCCAATGAAAAATTGTTTGCTCTTGAATTTGATTATGCTGAACAGACGACAGAAGAGGATCTGGTTGAACTGAAGAAAGTTCTGTCGAGAATGAATGCTCAATTGCTTTTACAATCTGAATGGACTTCAGATCAAAAGTTTTCCCGCAAATTGATTCTCAATTTTCCAGTGGAAAGCGTGGCCTAAGGGGCCACGCATGTTGCGTCTGTAATTAATTTCAGAGTATTGGTTGGACAAAGAATCCTTGCGTAACATCGATGATAAGCAGCGATGCCGGTCGGAGTTGTAAAGTAAGTCCCTTTGTAATAAAGATCCACATCATCTCCCCCTACGACCTTGTTAAGCAGATCGCATGAAGCCGAGTTGTTACAAGTTTTTGAATAAATAACTTTATAAGCAGCATTGTTCCCAGTCAGTTTTGTTGTATCAAACGACGGGAAGGCCGGAAGAGTTGTGCCGTCGTAAAGGCTGATTGTCGATCTCAAATTATAAGCAGCATCCGACAGCCAGTGAGGAATTGTACCAACATCTCCGCCTGGATAGCCCGTACTAATTGCTGGCTTGTCGCGGATAATAGACCAGATTGAAGAATTGATCAGCGATTTGGTCACTGATTTTGCTGCTCCCACAATACTTAAATCAAATTTTTTCCCACCGCAGGCTGTAACACCTGCCGTTTGATTCCCGGTGGCCGGAAGATAAGATTTATCAATTAAAGTCTTGGTCGTATGATCGTATGTCGCAGTCAATGAAGGAATCGGAACAGTGAGAATTTCCAGATTCGAAGGAACTGATTGATATGTCAGGTTCCCATAAGTAGGATGCGCGTATGATCTTATCGCGACAACTCTGAAGAAATAATATTTGCCCTGGGTCAGGTTGCTGATCGTTGCTGTGTTTGTGGCCGCAGTTGCAGTATCAAAATAAGTCATCGCCGGTGAAGCCGCAAAAGTATAGAAGAGGTTGTCCGATTTCAAATCATTGTAGTTGGCTGAATAATAAATTCTAAATTTGGTGATAGTCCCGTAACTAGAATTTTGTTCTGTGATTGAAGGCCATGTAAAAGTCGCTGACCCTGTCGTACCGGAAGTACTGATAGCTGATACGTTGCTGAATTTTGTTGCTGAGGCAACAGTTCTGTTCGGCTCGATAAATCCTTTCATGTGCAGATAGATTTTTTCTGTCGAAAGGCGTTTGTAGTTATAAAAGTTCAACGTGAACACATACGGGTTACACGTAGGCTGGATTCGACCGCCAAGAAGCACTGTCTTTGTTTTTACCGGAGCGTTGTAAGTGCTGCAGCTCTGGAAAGTCGTGTCGCCGGAAAAAGTTACTTGAAGATAGCACTTATTAACTGAAGTCGAGTTGAATCCTTTTTCAGTGGCCGGAATTGCATTATTCGCTTCATCGTCGCCATAGAAACAAGCTCTGTTGGCTTCAATCAGAACATTGCTGTTGCTCAGAATTGTATTCCAGGTTCCTGCGGCAGGGTTAGGATTCATTGAGAGGAATGAAGCCTTAAGCGCAGAACTATTGACGATCTGAATGTTCGTAATCACTCTGGACGTTGGCTTTGTCGTCGTGATGATATGAGTGTTGCTGGCAGTATAATTATTGACGTTTAACGGCCAGCTTAGAGATTGTGGAATTGGAATGGCCGGATTGCTCCAGTCGACAACTGATTCAGAGGCTATTCCCGGGATATAGGCCACAAGTTTTGCCGGATCAATGGCATTAAATTGCATAGTCACAAGTTGAGAAGCGTTCTGGCTCAGGTTTAAGCCCATATCGTAAACTAACCCGAGATAAGGTGAGTATAAATTTGCACTTGTATTGATTGGTTTATATTTTACAAAAAATTCGCAAATGCCGTTGGCTGCAATTGTCGAGTTGTTAGTGCATGTTGGATATGCGCCTTTGGCATTCAGAATCGTTACATCATTCGGCAAAGTTCCCAGGACATTCGGAGCAGTCACAAATGAATAATTAAACTTAGTCGCACTTGCATTTCCAATATTCGTAATGCGGATTAATTTTAAAGCATAAGCCGCACTACCTTTTACTGATGTAAAAGAAATTTTTGAATTAGTATCCGGAGCGAAAAGAGGTGCGTTCAGCGGAACGTTGACGGGTGAATTAACATCTGCCCACACACCAGAAGCTGTTTCAGTGGTTGTGCCGGTTCCACTGTCGTAAACAACATCATAATCTTGAGCTTGAACTTTCATCAAAGGTGCACTGGCCACTGCTTCAGCATAAGCACAGACTGTACTTGTCCAGGTTGAACCGATGCGGTTGTCATATGAAAGATCATAACAACGAGAAAATGTTCCTGCACTCGTCGGTGTAAATTTTAAACGTGTGGCTACTTTCTGTGAGCTGGCAATTGTCAAAGCTGGAAATGGTTTAGCAGTTAAGTTATTAAAGCTGTAGACAGAGATTGGATTTCCTGCAGCCGTTTCTTCGGTAAGAGTGGCGCTCAAAGCAGATATACCCTGACTATTATTCATCCATTTGAACTCAGCATAATTGGTAGTGCCGACTTGATAAGTACCCATATGGAAAATAACAGTACTGCCCAATATTCCCATGTTTTTGACATGAGTGCCGGTCGCAGAAGAAGAATAAAACATATTCCCTACACCGGAATTAAAATATGTGGCATCAAAGTAGGTGGCCGGAACAGTGTAACCAGTCAAGGCCATTGCTGTAGGATAAGTCTGAGAAAAGGGAGGATAGGTAAGCGCAGGTCTGGCAACGACAGCGGAAGCCACAGGCGTTGGTTCCGTCACAATGATATTTGGAATACCATTGAAGGCGGAAGAAAGAATCATATCTTTCGTTTTATTTAAATATCCAAAAGGCAATGAACTCGCATCGTCCGGGTTAGCATCACCATCATAATAATTAAAGGTCAACGTCGTGTTTGAAGGCGTATAGCCTCTACGCTGCCAGAGATCAGCAGTACCGTTGATGGCGGGACCGAATAATCTTTCGTGCTGAGTATAAGTTGTATAATAGTTTGTATCCTGTCTCATGATCTCCGCGGCCTTGACTTCAAAAGCAAGGGCACAAATTTGTCCTGGAGCAAGGAATTTACTGGTGTCTGGAGTGCTTGCATTCGTCGGTTGTCCACTCGAATAAAGAATGTCTTTACAGTCTTTAGTTGCCGGCAATGGTGGAGTCCCTACAGGAATGATTCTATAAGGGAACTGATACTGCCCGCTTTTCGGAAAGAGATTGTTTGTGGCGTGATGTGAGATCGCATAAATATCGCCGGTACCCACATTCTTCAAATTAATAATTTTAGTTACTGAGTTACCGTGAATGATCGCCGGAATATTTTGCGTCAGCGGTTCAACAAATGCGAGCATACCTTTTGCGATGAGCTTGCTTACGAGCTTCATTTCGAGACTTGAATTAATCGCCGTACTGCCGTCGTCTTCAAGCGTGCTTCCGTTGTCGTAGATATAAGAAAACTTTTTAAACTTCTGCAACGGATTTGAAATGTCATCATACATAAGAGCATCTTCCATGGCCGAAGTGGCTTTTACCAAAGGGCTCAAGGAAAAACTGAAATTACAACTTGCTCCTGGAGCAAGATAAGCGCACGAGTTGTGTTTAATACCCAAATAGTACGAATTGAGATCAGCACCGGTTTCCGTGATCAGGTGGGGAGTGGCTGCGCCATCCTGTAAAGAAATAAGAGACACTGCTGATTCACCGATATTTTTAATCGTGACTTTCATGAAAGTTGTCAGTGAAGGATCTGAAATTTTCGCAAGACGACCGAGGTCTGCCACGAATGTTTTCGAATCTGGTGTTGAAATTTTACTTGCAGGAAGCTGAGTAGTCTCAATGAAAATGGATTCAAGCTCCATTTTACCACCGGCCACATAGGTGGCAGAAATGTCAAACATTCCGTTTTTTGTAACTACATTTGGTTTATTTAACCAGTGACTGTCGTAAACAAAGGCAAGAGTGGATGTATTAAAATCATGAAGAGCTTGCGAGCCTGGTCCGTAAGTTCTACTAGGCCAGTATGTAATATCAAAAAAGCAGCTTTCACCTTGTGTTGTTCCTTCAATTCCTTTTACATCTTTGGCGAAGCAATTACTTTTATCTTCAATGATAAAGGGAAAATCTACAAGAGAGCGACCGCAGTCAAGAGCGAGCCCGACGCCTTTTACACACGAAGCGTATAAGCTGCCATCAAACTTATGGAATTCAATTTTTTGCAAAGTCCCGATGTTGTATCCGTTATTCGAAATCTTAACTGAACGCTTGAGATTGTTACCGGCAATAAGCTGGCCGAAATCAACGGTTTTATAATTGGTGGAAAACTTGGCTTCAATCGTTGACGATGTGAAGTTAAAGAAAGCGTTGAGTTTGTCCTGCTTTCCACTGCCGTCTTTCTTATAGCTGATAGCAAGCTTCGCTGAATATTTAACTTCAGGATCGGTATAGTTGTTGTTCAACGATTTATATCCGATTTTAATTTTACATTTGTCCTGCGGAGGAAGATTTTTTGGACAGCTGTTAGTAATGATTCTGAAGGCAGGTGTTCCCACAACTGTATTTGTAAGAGGATACAAAATATCTTTTGCCGTCAAGCCACCTACGTTCTGGATTTCCAGTTCTGCTTCACGCTCAGTTGTCTCAGTTTGTTCTTGAACACCAAAATCGTATTTTGTTACATCATTTGTAAAAACAAGTGCGGCCGGTTCACCAGTGAGAACTGTCAGCGTCGCCGATTTAGATTCTACCTGAATAAGGTTTTGATAATTAAAAACAACCGGCACAACATATTTTCCGGACTTGCGGGGATTGAAAAGAAGACTATATGTACAAGTCTGTTGAGGATTAAGTTTTTCCTCGCATGTTCCACCGTAGCCTGGAGAAAGGGCATTCCCGCTGCTGTCGGGATTATAGTTAAAGACAGAGAGAGACTGGCCAATGTCCAGTTTCATATTTGTAATTGGATTTGAAGAATTATTTGTAATAGTTACAGTCAGTGAAATCGGTGCACTCCCAACACTGATCTCGCCCAGTTCACCTGAAAATTGCATGGAGACTGGTTCAAGGATCGCACTGGTCATCGACTCAACGACTTTTTCAGCAGGCTTACAACCCGACAGCAAAACGATCAGAAAAAATAAAAAATTCTTTTTCATTTGTTCCTCTGTTTCCTTATTCCTGATTGATCATAACTGAACAACGGCTTCCAAGCTCAAGACTTTGCGCGCGCTCATCATTGTCATTTGATCCTGAGATTTGAAGTGAGTATCTTCCTGCCGGTGTGGTTGCCCCACCACCAGTATAAAATTTTAAAGTAGCACTTCTTGAAACTTTATAGTACCAGCTGACAAGTAAAGGAGGAGCGCCGGGAGTTGATGTCGCCATATTGGCAGAGTTGTCCGCCGGATCCACTGGATCAGCACCGGTGTCAATACTGGTGATATAGTTTTGATTACCGCCATCAGGATAATTCGTATTGTACGAATCATTTGTATAGATTTCAGAAATACCAGCGTTATAAATGGCAGAGTTGTTAACTGGAAAATCCAGCATAGGAATATTGAGAGGATTGTTAGTCGTATCATAGCCTTTGGTGTTCGCAATGACGTCTGCTGTAAATAAAGCATTATCAGAACCATTTCCATCACAGCCAATATTACAAGCGAGGGGAATTCCCAGCGCCGGATTAAAGAAGCTCGAAGCATTCGAAGGATTCGTCATTGATAGTGAGTTATCGTCATCCAGTTTAGGTCCCATGTTTAACTGACCAAAATCCAAAAAACTTCCATCTCCGTTTCTCGCTGAAGAAACTGCTTCCTGATCAAAACGTTTTGCCTGAGTGACTACCGTTGTGTTAACTCCGGCGTAATTAAAGATAGGAGCAAAGAGTGCACCGTTGATATAAGTTCCGGTGCGATCACCACCTTTCTCAACGACTGAACAACTTCCTGACTTCGGCTGTTTCAATACCCACGGAGTAAGAGATGTCGGATCGAACCATCCGCTCGCGTAAGGAACAGAGTTGCTGATAGAGTTTTGCACACCAAGGAATAACTGGTCTTGTGAAAAATCACACTGAAGTTCATCCGCATTGACTTCTTTTAAGTTACCGGCAATATCCTGCAGACCAAATTTACTGACACATTTTTCAGTGTTTTCGTTCGCAGAATCAAGAGACGAAGATCCTTCCATTAAAAAAGTTTTTGTTTTTCCCGCTGTAGGGAAAGTCGGTTTAATGGTGTCGCCTTTTGTATAAAAATTCGTTCCAACAAGCGAAGTGGCCGGTGCTCTGAGTTTTCCGGTGCTGTTACAGCCTTTGTAGTTTGTGTTTTCAACAAAGGTCCCGTTTTCAAGAGAATTGACAGTAGCTTGCGCATATTGAGAAGGCCATGCAGCTGCTACGGTACTTTCTTTTTTTCTCATCAAGCGCTTAGATTGAATATCATTGGTCGCAATAAATCCCTTCGTGGCCGTTTCAATTCCCACTTGCACCTTATAAGTCTCACACACCTTTGCATATTCAACCTGATTTAACCCGGTCATCCCCGGAAGTTTTGCAGCGTTCGAGCTAAAGAGGCGAGCGAGTGTCGTCGAGCTTGAATAACGGTTGCTGACGATCTGTGAAGCCGGTGGTGCCTTTACGTTGGTCGAGTCATACAATTCCGGATCAGTTAGAATTTCACCGACAGTTTTATTATATAAAGAAATAGTTTTTGTAGCTGGAACTGCAGTGTTCAAGCCCATCTTGTCGAAAAGCCAGCTGATTGGAATCCATCTCGGGCGATAAGCACCGGAGTTGTTTATGTAACCTAAGTTAACCTGGCAGTTGTTTGGATATTGCCATCCGGTTTTATTCTGCAAATAAGCGCCGTTGGCAGCAGGAATTTTATTTGGAATATCAGTATAGGCAGAGTTCTTCCAGTTTCCTCTCATATAATAAACTGCTGCAAATTCCGATTGTGTCGGGAAGTACCATGCATTGCTTGTGTTGATGAGCGAAGCTGGGTTACTCATGTTGAACATGTTAGTTCCGAGGTGAGTAGGATCCGCACAGTTTGCAACTTCATCCTGATTCGGAGCTCCGGGATAGATAAATTTTCTCGTATCAACTAAGGCCGGGTTCGAGCAAGCGGTTGTCCCGACAGCAGTGACAGTTCCTTCCTCGCTCCCAAAACAGTCACCTGGTGTGACTTGATTACTTTTGTAATTGGCTGAAGGAGTATAGGCTCCCTGTGCAGGCTCATATTCACTGGCCTGGTCATTGTAACAACCTTTAAATGAATTGTTGAAATCTGACAGGCCCGTAAACGACATACGAGTTCCTGTAAATGTAGAATCAGAATTTGTGTAATTCGCATCTCCGCGAGTGAAAGGACAAGAAAGTTCGAAGCGGTCGATGAGTAAATCTCCACCTAAATCGTAAACAGTCGATCCGATACTTGGTGTTGCTGTTTTACCAGAAGATCCAAGTCCGTTGTAATCGCAAGAGTAATTCTCGCCATCGCCTTTGTTTAAAGCCTTGTCCATTTCAAGACAGATCGTTCTGTTGGCCATCATTCGGTGAACAAGCGCCATGTTGCGAGGAGGAAGTGTCACGCGAATAATATGATGTCTCGTATTTCCAGTCTGGTCGTAATAAATTTCTTTACCATCAAAGATAGGAACAATCTTGTACCAGTAAGTACGTGCGCGATCGATTTCACCGTTTATTCCTGAAAACTTAACTGAGTAGTCAGTGAAGAACGCGATTTTCTCAGTTGTTGGTGTGGCGACATTGTTGCGTGCACGCCATGAAAAGCTTTGCGGATGAACCAAGCCGCTGTTGTAAGTCGATTGAAATTTGTTTTTTGTTCCGGGTAAAGTCAGGTCAACCCAGGTCGTTTGGTTATCATCCGAACGATAAACTTTATAACCGTATTTGCGGGAATTTTTAACTGCAGGGGTTTTTTCCTGAGAGGTAATATAATCAGACATGCTCGACGATCCCGAAAAGAACGAAACATCTTTCCAGGCGATTTTCACAATACCGCTGTTGCTGTATTGATTCAGCGGATTGGTGTCTTTTGCATTATAGGCGCCGTAAACACCATCGAGATAAGATGAACTTGTTCTTGCCGCTGCCAATGTATTTGTGGTGTCAGGTGTTTTTTCATCGGCCTGAATTTTCATTTCAACTGGAATGCCGTCATCGTCGAGCGTTTCAAGTAAATATCTTCTTGTTCCAGTAGAAGAAACTGGCGTTAGTCCATCTTCTTTCGGGCCCACGGCAAAAACATCAACCCATTCCTGAAACACGGCTTCAGGAAGTGGAAGAGCGCAGTCGTCAACGTTCAAATTGTACTGACCGTAAATCTTAGTCGCACCATTAACCAGATAAGGAAGTATACCAATGGAATAATTTTTACCAGGGACCAGGTTGAGGATATTGTATCCAATGAGCGCTTTGTCGATATTGTCCACCCATTTATAAGGTGAAAGAGCGTTGTTTGCTGTGTACGCTGCAATGGCATCACTGTAGCTGAAGAAATCAGTACCCACATTTTTTTCTTTATAAAAAATAACAAATTTTGAATAGAGTCCGCCAGTCGGAGTTGGCCACGTTATAGATAAATCCGTTCCTGTATTTGTTGTACAGACTGAATTTTTTCCAGGGAACTCCAGATTAGTCGGCGTTTTAATTTCCGGTGTGAAACATTTTACAACGGCTGCAGGAAGATTTTGTTGTGTTAAGTAAGCCGACTCAATGGAAGGAACAAGTGAGAGACAATAAGTTTTTGTTCCGTCAATCGGTGTCGCAAATTGCACATTGATTGTATTGAAAGTTGTAAAATCCGGAAGTGCCGTCGGAAAAGTAGAGTTTGTAGAAATTCCGTCACAAATGGCTTTGCCTGTTCCACTTGAAACAGTTCCATTAGTTGGTAGAAGAACAGGTGAAGCATCACTTTGTCCGTTATAACAATAGAGTTTCATCTTTGTGATGTAACCAGAAGCCGTCACTGGGGCATCAAAAGTGATCTTGACTTCATTCAAATTGGCATCATCACTTGGATTGTAAACTTTTACGATTCCAGAAAATTGCGTGACGTTTGTAATGACCCTTTCTTGCATAAGCGAAGATTTGATTCTGTCACTCACTCCACAAGTTGAAGTTCTGCAAGCGAGAACCTTTGCCTGATAATAAGCATATGATTCCAACGAAGGAAGACGGTAGCTGTTGGTCTTGGCCGGAACGATAATACAATACGCAGGATTGTTGAGAACGGCATCGATATCTGCATCCTGAAGATAGTCGTTCGTTGTAGGAGTTCCGTTTGGCGCAGCTACTTTTTTGTAACAAACGCGATAGTGATTAAATTCACCGCTTGCAGGAAGCCAGCTGACATCGAGACCAGTCAAACCAGGTTCGCCCAATGGATGAGACATCAAAACTTGTGTGGTATTAAAGTCAAATACACCGGCCGATGAAAATGTTGTCACTTTCAAAAAGCGTGTGTTTTGTTCTCTCTTATAAAATGTATCGTTGGCATTTGTTACAAATCCTTTATGGACTGCTCTTACCTGGACATAATAAGTTGAACCTGGAACAAGCCCGGAAATGGTATATTCTTTATCTCTATCGAGTGCTGGAGGCGTATTCAAAGTAGGAGGTGTGTAGACAACTCGTCTGTCCGGACCAGTGTAGTTTTCGTTGTTGAGATTGAAAGCACCACCTAATTGCGAGATATAAGTAATTTCATATTGAACAGGGTCAGTATCTTTCGGATTGATTGATGTACCCGTAATTACGGCCGGGTTCCACTTGGCAACAATCGTGTCTCTGCCTGCTTCACCAGCAGCGAGTTGCAAAGAAGAAATTCCAAGAAAGTCAGCAGTCTCATTATTATAAGTAGTCGCAAATAAACTTTTGGTCGGATCAAGCTTTGCATCCGAAGCAAAACCTGCAACTGTCGCTCTCATGTTAAATGAATAAGTAGAATTCATCTGCAGACCGATGACCGTGAATAGATAATTTCCACTGGCATTCAGGTTGAGGGATTTGCCGTTTACTTTAATTGGAATAGGAGAGTTGTTGACATAAATTTCATAGATAATATCGTCTGAACCATCAGCAGGGCTAAATTGCAATTCAACTTTATCCTGAGCAACAGCTTCTGCTTTAATTAATCCATTAAAAGAAATTGGAGGTGCTTTAGATCCATTATTTAAAATATTAGTAGTTTTTGGGTTCGCATCTTTTACCGTACCAACACATGAAACTACACTGAATGCCATTACAAGCATTAGCATAATTTTGAATGTTGTTTTCCAGATCTTCATAGGGTTAATCCATTCCATTACAATGAACATGAGAACAAGTTCGTATTGTATTCACTTCGAATCGGTCCATCGATCGAACTATAGTAAGTTAAAACTCCAAAACGATATGTTTTGCCTGGCTGCAATCCAATGAAACGATAGTTGGTCGTCGTTGAATTCAGCAGTAGCCTTTCATATGTGTTATTGGCGTAGTCAACAGCTGAGCTGAAAGTAAAAGATGGTTGATCATTCACCGAGAAAATTTCATAGTTTGAAAAAATTCCCGTTGCAGGAGCATTCCATTTTAAAGTGACTGATGAATTGATAACGTCACAAGAAGAAGCGTCGAGATCAATACCAGGGAATTGATTTTTATCCGGTCCTTTAATGGCAGGGAGAACACACTTCGGAACAATTCCAGAAGTATCTCCATAATTTTTTGATCCATCAAAGTTATAGCTGAATGGGACAAGCATAAAGCAATACTGATCAGTTGTCAGTGGATCAACGCCTGTTACAGTAATGCTCGTATCAGTCTGAACGTTATACGGCAGAACACTTAATCCAGTTGTATTGAGGACGTCAGGATCATTGACACTGAAAGGCGAGGCGTTTGAAGGATCGTTTCCATAATAGCGAAGAATGTAGCCGCTGATGTTTCCGGATAAAAAATTTGGCAGATCAAAATTCAAGGTAATCTGATCAAGATTTGTAATTGATTTTGCCGGATCAATTGATTTGATACCCTGGAAGTCTGCAACCGCTGGTGTTGTTGTTTGAGTGAAGACGCTAGTGTAAATGCGTTTCGATTTTTCGCAGCGAAGACTAGCACAAATAGCGAGGACAACGTCATATGTTTTATTGACGTCAAGACCAGTGATCAGATTGTTCAAATTGTGGTTGGATGCTACTGGAATACAAGAGATGGCATTGTTTAACGTCTCAGTTCCGTTGCAGACAGCATCGCCGTCTTCAGCACTTAAATAATTGGTCAGGCTTGTTGCCCCCTGAAGCGTATAATACAGACGATAGTGGTCAAAGTTTCCTTCTGGTGTTGTCCATGAAGCAGCAAGAGAGTAGAGACCACCTGAACCTGGTGGAAGAGTCAGTCTGAAAGATGATTCATCAAAATTGATACTGCTCATATCATCGCTATAAGTAGAAATTTGCAGATAGCGTGTGTTTTTTTCAAGCAGATAATTTCTGTCTGCAGAAAATTGAGAGTAGCCGTAATGGATAGCGCGCACCTGGACGAAATATTTTCTTCCAGGCAACAATCCGTTGATTGTCACTGATCTTTTATCTGCTCCGGCACTGATAACTTTTCTTACAGGATCGCTGAAAGCAGTGTCATTCATACTGCCTGGATTGAGAACAGTTCCGTCGATAAGTGTAATTTGATATTCAATCGGATCGATTTCATCTTTTTGAATACCACCCTTGATTTCAGCAGGAACCCAGACGACTTGAATTCCCGTTGTCCCTTCGTCACCGGAAAGGTTGCGAACTTCCGTAATGCCGTTGAAGTTCGCTGTGAAATTCGCAAAAGTTTTGACTTGTTTTGTGGCGGTGTTATTACTTTCCACACCCGTCTTAACTTCTCTTACCTGAATACTGAAAGTATATGTCGTATCAATTCTTAATCCGCTGACTGTGTAACGAAGAAGCCCGCGATAGTCCGGGCGAAGAGAAGTTCCGTAGACGTAAATGGGAACTTGCAATCCATCGTAGCGGATGACGTAAGCAGTGCTGTCAGCATCTAATTCTGATTGAGGAAAAAAGACTTCGACTTTGTCATTGGCGATTGGAACAGCAGAAACAATTCCCGAATAAGTAAGCTTGATGTTGTCAGTGGAATCAGCTGCTTTAGAAAGATCATTGTTGGCATCTTGAATAGTTCCCACGCAACCAAACACAATGGTGGTCACGATCGCGAGTGCAATAATTTTGAACGCTACTTTCAAATGCTTTTTTTCCTCTAAAAATAGGGCTTTAGCTTCGTAGTAGTATCGTCCTCAATTATATTATCTTTATGTAGTTCACCCTTCAGATTTGACCGAGTGGTTCGCTCGGAAGAGGGCTATGTTAAGGAAATTCTATGACTTTTAGTGAAGTAGGTAGAAATTTTAGATGGGCGTGAAAAGGGAAAAGCTTGCACATAGAGAGCAAGCTCCTGACAACAAATGAATGCAATTTGTAAGTGCTTTTTATCGACCGCTGTTTATAGAAGGATAATTGCGGGGAACATCGTACGGTTGAACACCGGCCTCTTTTGCATCACTATTTTTTCTGCGGACAAAATCGTTGATGCTTGCGGCTTGAGTTGCAAACTTTGAAAGACAAACTTTAAGTTGGGCCATTTTAGTGCAAGGGTGATTGGCGGCTGCCACTTTTGCAGAGTTTCCGCCGTCAATATAAGCAGCTAAACGATTCGTTTTGTTTTTTGATTCTTCATAGATATTGGCAAGTGTAGCTTCGCAACTTGGTTTCTTTTCAGTATTAAATGTTCCCTCTAACTTTTTCTCACGTTCGTATGAGGACGCACTGTTTTCAGCAGCGATTTTTCTGATCAGAGCAAGCGTGTGCTGATAAGATGGATCAGCGGTTTCTTTTAAGGATTTCATCATTGACCAGCGGTCAAGTGAGCCCATGTTACTCCAGTCGCTGTTAGGCGCTCTCATCATCGAATCCTGGGCGCTGAGATTTTCTTCACATTCTTTGTTGTATGATTCGATTTTTTTAACAAGGTTCTTTGCATTTATATCTGCAACGTCATTCATCATTGGAATTTTATCCAAAACTCCGCGAGACTTGAATGACGAATCCAGAGCAATGATAGAGGCCATTAATACTTTAGTAGAATCGAGATCCTTATAGGCTACTGCAAAGTCCTCATCATCATCGGCCACTGCCTGATCGATCATTAAATTGAAAATTGTATATTTCCACGTTTTTGAATCAATGGAAGCAGTGAGATCTCCGCTGGAAAGAATTTTTTCAACGCCGTTGAGATAATATTTTTTATTAATAAAAAGTTCAGCGCTGAATTCAACTGTATTTTTTCCCGCTTTCATCATCCAATATAGTTCATTCTTTTGTTTTATTTCCGGAAGGGCGATTTTTCTGGTGTTCTGATTATAGAGTTTCAGCACTCCGGGATCTTTTATTCTGGCTGCAAAATAAGCAGGATCTTTGCGATGAAGATTATATTCAGCGATGCTTTCGCGCATGTCTTTTGTGATTTCCATCGCCAGAAATTCCGGCAGATGTTGTTCTATGTTGGGAGTGACATAAATATTGTCGTATTGGTTTCCGGCATAAGCGGAAGTAGCTGTCAGAACACAAATGAGTATCCAATTTTTATGCATAAACGATTCCCTTTAAGAAGCCTGGTAATTAGTCTACTGGACTACTCGGACATTTTTATAAAGAACTTGAATTTAGCCAATTTACGGGGAATTAGGAATCTCATATCATAATATCATTGCCTTACTTTTATGGCTTAGTTGTCACCTTCCAGGATGGTTTATGAAAAAGCTCGTTTTGATTTTAGTTTTAATCGCCTCGGCGGGCGTTCTTGCAGAAGACAATTGTAAAACACTCAAGGCATGCGCAGACTGGGCCACGGGAAAAACCGGAATAAAATACGAATTGGGAAAATTTGAAAAGCGCGGGCTTAAGATTGATAAAGAATTTTCTCTTGCTGATGGTGATGCTGATTTTCTTTTCAACTATATACTTCAAAACAATGATTTGATTCGATTAAAACGCGACAATGGATCTTATCAGATCATCAATGCGCGTGAGATGAAAGAGTTTCAATTTCCGGCAGTGAAAGCTGAAGAGATCCCTTCGACATTGGATTACTTTTCGGTCGAGTTTGTACTGGCAAGTAAAGAGCGGGTTTCAAATGCCCGTATCATTCTCAAAAAAGCTCTTGGTAAAAATGGGCGATTGCTCGAAGTGTCTGATGCTCCAAAACTTCAGGTGCTTGAGACAGGTCTTCAGTTGAATGCCATTAAGCTGATGATCAATGAGCTGAATAAATAATTTTTCCGAATTTTTCGCCTTCACCTTTTATGCTGGATTTGAAAGCTGATTCAATCGTTTTGATTTCTTCAGGTGTGAACTCTTTTCCGCCGAGGATAAGATTGAAAACGCCTCCTTTCTCTGCAGGAACATAGTCTATAGCCGTGATGAATTTTTTTGCTTCAGCATCAGAAATTTTTTCAATGCCGATGATTTTTGAGCGGATATCTTTTTCAAGTGTTTCAGCGCGAACGATACGTTTCGATCGTTCTGCAGCTGGAATGACTTTCCCTTCAGCGTAGGTTGAAGAGACGAAAGTCACCCTGAACTTGGATGGATCAGCTGAAGTGGCCAGAGACTGAACGAGTTTTGCTTTATCAGCGTCACCCCAACTGCGAGTTCCAGGCATAAAAATTCCGTCATCACCGGAAAACTGAGGCGCTTTTTTATCTGCATTGTCGACGCTGGAAATGGCTTTGCGGAAAACATCCTTCGCTTCTTCCATTTCGCGGGTGACCTGGTTTACTCCCGACTGCATTTTTGTAAAACTCTCGTGCAATTTTTTTTCTACACTGCCTGTTGAAGTGACTTCAGTCAGTGCTTTCATTTGTTCATGAATATTGTCCACACCGATTCCGGCGAAATCGATCGAAACGATTCCTTTCCGTGCTTCTTTCAGATCAATGGCCACGCGCTCAGGAGAAAACAGAGGAGGGGAAAGCGAATCGACTTTTTGGAAATAACCAGCAAGAGTCCGGGCAGTTTCATTATCCAGTTTTTCTCCGAACATTTCCTGAGTTTTAGAAGAAATTTTTGTCAGAAATTCTTTTTCCGTCTGAAAATCGCCTGGTTTTATTTTTCTCAAAATTCCAATCATGGATTTGGATGGAATAATGTTTCCATTGTCTGCCGTTTCGAGAATTCTTTTTTCAATGAGATTCTTTTGAGTGCTGAGAGTTTTTCTGGTCTGTTCGATGCTGTCTATTTCTTTTGAAAGAGCACCGCTGTGTTCTTTGAACTTGTTGAGCTTGGGAGGATTGACTGTAGAACCTGCATTTTTGCGGGCAGAACGTGCGGCCATGTTGGCTTCAAGAGCGTTTTCACCTGAACCGCCCAAAAACCAGGTGGCAGGATCAGCGAGACTGTCCGTTCTCGGAGGGAGATCTTTGCGGATTTGATTCATTAAAGGATCTGCATAAAAATCTTTATTGGTTTTTTTATACAACTCCGCCAGCATTTTTTCGAATCTTGCAGGATCATCACCTGGTTTCAGTTCAAGCCTGATTCGGTAAGATTTGTAATCTTTATATTCGCCGCCAAGCCTCTCCATTAGTTCAGGAAAGTCTCTGAGATTTTCATTGAATTTTACAAAGAACGAATTATTGAGAGCATCGACCGCCGTTTTTTCTTTGAAAATTTCGTCATTGAGTTTTTTCTGAACAGAGTTTTCCACATCAAAATAGAGAACTTTGCCATCTTTTCGAAGAAGATCTGTCTCTATTTTGGCCATGTATTCTCTATTCGATCCTTCAGGGAGTTTAAATTCTTTGCCGTATTTTGTTTTGAAGGCTTCAAGTCCTGTTGGGGCTTTTTCCGGCACTTTGGCCTTAACAGCTGGAGATGGGACTTCCTCTTTTTTCCCTAATAATCTGGCGTACTGTTTTTTTCCTTCTGCCGTTGTGAGAGGTTTAAGATCTTCCGCCTTGATGGATTTTAAAGATCCCTTTAAATGTATTTCACGGAAATCTTCGAGCGTATAGCCTTTCGCTTTAAACTGCTTAAAAAGAGAATTGTATTCGCGAAGACTTACTTTGGGAGCTTTCTCAAAATCAGCAATGGCCTTCGCGCCCTTTGCTTCACCAAGTTTTGTAATGAGTTTTAATTCATAAAGTTCTTTTGCAGCTTTAGAACCGCGGACAATAATTTTGGCAAGAATGGCAGGAGGCATGACCCATTCAGCGACCAATCCACAAATCTTGTCTACTTTTGCCTGCGGGCTGAGACAATCGTAGCTGGCGACAAGAGGCCCTACGGCATCAGTCATTTTATTCCAGAGGTCAGCAAAGAACTGTCCCGGATTGCGGTTCACAGCTTCATAAACGTCAGCAGTCATGGCGCGTGCAGATTCATAGTAGCCTTTCAGGCTGGAGAAAAAATCGCCCGGTTTGCTGAGAGTTTCAAAGGTTCCTTTGGTTAAATTCCAGATGGCCTTGCACAAGTCAGGAAGAAAGACAGTGAAGAATTCGACAAAAGAAGTTGCTGCTGATTTCATGCAACCTTTGGCGAAATTGTAGACTTCATTTGCACTCATACCTGAATGAACGATGGTGTGTTCGCGTTCATCACATGAGCGGCGGATTTTATCCGGTACATCTTTGCAGATAATATCGTCGACATTTTTACAAAGACGGGTAAAGGTCTCGCCCGAATGAATTTTAGGAGCGGGACAATAAGCAGCCGCCTGGGCCAGACTGATCGTCAGCAATTGAAAAATCAGAAAATAGGTGAGCCATCTTTGATTTGCTTTCAATCAAGCTCCACTTTTTCAGGCTTAACTTCTGAAATGATTTTTTTTATCTCATCTTTTGAAGGGAGGGCTGCATCGCTGAGAAACTTCACCTGCACAAATTGCTCGCGCTGATAAAAGTTCAGTTCTTTAAACTGCACTTTCTTATTGCCCATCCGGAGATAGGAGCCCTCGAGATCAAGAACGTTGTGTTCAAAAGAAAATGTGTTGATCGTGTAATCTTTCATGCCCATGAAGAAGGACATGCTGTTTCTCATCTTCTCCATTTTTTTTACATCATCTTTCAGCGTTTCTGCTTTCCAGTGATTTTGAGGATCGTAAGAGTCCACTTGGATGTGAATGACGAGATCGGGAGTAGAGGCTTTTGAAAATCTAAGATGGTCGTGAGAAAGCTCTTCTTTTTTCCAACCTTGAATTTGAAGAGACGAGAATTCTGCCGAAAAAGCAGAGAGCGAAAAAAACATCAATAAAAAAGGAATGCCGAACATAATATTCATTTTAATTTGTTTCGGCTGATTCCCCTTTTAAAATTACTTTTGTTACCTAAATAGTGCGACCTTATTCCAGGATATTTTGAGAAAAATCCATGATCAGCATTTCATTTTCTTCGTGATTAAACGGAGTCATGCCGGTTTTTCGATCAGTTTTGTTTTCAATCTGGAAATCATTATCTTTGAGGACGGCAATCTTCTTAGGGCCAATAATGGCGAGTCCTTCAACTTTCTCAACGCCTTTAAAAGTGGTCGTTCCAAGATCAACCAGGATTTCCTTTTTCACAGGAGCATCCTGACCATTTAAAGTAATTTTAGTGATAAGCTTTTTGCCCTCGTCGCCTCGTTTACCATTTAGTTCAATCACAAGAAATTTTCCATTGCCCAGGCCGATGGCATCGCCGATTTTCATGAACCCTTTTTCAAATGGATAAAAATATTCTGAAGAAGTTTTCATCGTATCGAGATCGACTTCTACAATTCTTGCAAAAGTCTGTTCAACTGGAATCGGGCTTTGAAGAAAACCGTAAAGCTTTGATCCATCCTTGGCAATTCCCTCGAAACCGCCGTTGGGCTTGCGTTCACTGTAAATTTTAGGAAGCTCGTTATACGGAGTTAACCTTCTGAGCATTTTTCCATTTTTGTCGAAATGGACAAGTGAGGGAGCGTATTCTTCTCCGATCCACCATCCACCTTCACCGTCCGGAACAAGCGCTTCAGTATCCATGCCGTCTGGATCCAGCGACATCATGTAACCAAAAACGTCCACTGGGTTTTCTTCTGTGCGAATATTCGGTAGACCCGTCAACGGCGCCCCATTTTTCTTTTTGAGCGGAAGCGTTCCAATGACATCAAAACTCTGGTCTTTCAGGTTTGTTTTCAGGTTTACGATCTGCGGGGAGTAATCAGGAATCAAAAAAGGTCTTTCTGTGCCCACGTTCCAGCCATTGGGACCGCGATCCGTAATCGCCGCAAATTTATACTCGCCGCCTTCTTCACCCAGATAAGTCATTCCGGAAAAACCACCAAAGTGAACTTCCTGGCCCGTAACAGTTTTCCCCACAACCGGAATCGTTTTCATTTTTAGATGCGTGGCCGCAATCAATTTATTTCCGGATGTCGAAGTCGAGGTTGTTGAACAAGAAATGAAAGAAAAAGTAAGGCCGAGGAGAAGGGCGAATTTCATATTAAGTCTTTCCTTAAAAGTGTTTTTATAACTGTACAACCAATCGACCTTCGTTGGAAGAAGGAAGAAGAAGTCATCAGTCGTCCAACAACTGGCTCGGTCCTACCGGGTCAGTAGGACCATTTTTTCTTTGACATAGTATTTTAAAAGCTCCACCATTTTAATTAGCTATTATCAAACAGGAGTGATTCATGGAAGTTATCACGATCGGCAATAACAAAGGTGGCGTTGGTAAAACTATGCAGTGTTACCAGCTTGCTTGTCACCTTGCCAACAAAGGCCACAAAGTTCTGGTCATCGATCTGGACTCACAGGCAAATTTAAGTTCAACATTCGGTATTCAAATTCAGAGAACACTTGTTCCTGAGTGGCTCATCGGCGACGTCGGTATTGAAGACGTTATCGTTAAGCCTGAAGTGAGTGGCAAACTTTATAAAAACATCAGAGTGATCGCGGCGTCTCGCCACCTCGCTAATCTTTCGAAGCTTTTGATTCTTTCCGAAGGTGAGATCAGAAAGGAAGCGGGAAGAAAAGAGCGTCTTTTGAAAATCAGATTGCAACAGGCAAATCTTGATTTCGATTACGTTGTTATTGATACACCTCCAATGCTTGGTGATGAATTGATTATGGCCCTTGTTGCTTCAAACAGAGTTTTGATTCCGACTCAGGCGCAGGATTATTCAATCGACGGGCTTGAAGAGTTGATGGATACATTTGAAATTATCAAAGAAACAGAAAACCCAGGTCTGGAATTCTCAATTATACCTTCGATGGTTAACCCTCGCAGAAAAATTGAAAAAGTGAGAATGGAAGAATTGTCTCAATCTTTCAACATCACACCGATGGTGAGAAACATGGTACAGCTTCAGGAATCAATCTCTATGAGAAGACCTGTTTGTGTCATGGGAGCTAAATCTGCAGGACGCAGAGATTATGAAGAGCTCTGGAAATCACTTAACCTGTAGTTTTGGTAATTTTTAATTAAACTGTTTTTCCCAAGGATGTGGAGAATAAAATATGTCTAAGACATTTGCTGCTCGTGTATCAAAAAAAGAAAGAAAGACGATCGACCTTTCTGAAAAAGTAGGCCGCGATATTTTTAAAATTTCAGATGACAGGCTTCTTCAGGGGGCTAAACTTGATGAAATTTTCCTTAAGAACATTGTTGTTAAGGATCAGGTTCGTACTAAATTCAACGACGATTCAATTAAAGATCTTGCTAAGAACATCGAAATTAACGGTCTGATTCAACCACTCGTTCTCTACAAAGAAAAGAATGGTTCATACCGTCTGATTTGTGGTGAAAGACGTTTCCGCGCACTTTCATTCAACAAAGCTGAGAAAGCTCCATGCTTCGTTCTGGAAAACAAAACTGAAGAAGAATTGATGGCGATTCAATTCTCAGAAAACTCTTCTCGTGAAGAGCTTCACTGGGTTGATAAAGCTGATGGTATTCTTAACTATCAAATTGCCACTGAGGCTTCAGAAAGAAAAATCCAGGCTGCGCTTGGTATTTCTAAGTCAGAAGTGCATCGTTCGCTTCTGATCGCTAAAATGCCGAAGAATTTAAAAGAAGCTGCCAAGAAACACGATATTGAAAAATACGTTCTTCTTGAGTGGGATGCAATGGAAAAGTCTGCTCTTAAAACTGATGTAGAAAAGAAAATTCTTTCTGGCGACGTCACAAAAAGAGCTGAGCTTGCGAAAATCATCAGTAATGGGGGATTGATTAAAGGCGGGAAGAAGGTTTCTGCTAAAGCCGTTCTTCCAAAAGGTGTAAGCGCCAATGCTTTCCTTAAAGCGATGACTTCAAAAACAAAAGATTTGAATCTCGATAAGAAAACACAAGAACTCCTGCGCACTTTGGTTGAAGAAACTAAAGAGATGATGGATCAATAGATCACTTCCAAAGGGCCATCGAATTGATGGCCCTTTTTTTTGCCTGTCTAATTCCTATAAGCTTTCTAACTCTTTAATTAAACCTATCATTAATACTCTACTGATTTAGTCATATTAGGCGATTTTGCCTTTCCTACTTTTGGCACAGGGCTTGCGATAAACTAGAGGTAAATGGTTCTCAATGAACACTAACCAGGCCAAAACTATGAAAGTAGAAAATGCACTGACTATAAAAAAGACAATCGGGTGTGTAAGTTTTAGACAGCTAAGCTTAACTATCGCGATCTGTGCTTTTTCGTTCAACGGCATGGCCTTTGAGGCAAAAGAGACTTTGAAAAAGTCTTTTAAAAGAGCTCCTGCTTCAGCGTATGAAGAAGAAGTTTTAACTATACCTCTTGAAACAAAACCTGTTGTGAAAACAATCTTTGCTGAAGACGATGCTGGTGTTATGGCGGGAATGAGAAATTCTCTTTCTTCATGGGAACAAACAGAAGAGTATGCAAAGAACTGGAATATTGAATCGACAAATCTTTACAATACTCCAACGACTCATGAAAAAACTAAATTCATTCTGAAGAACTTAACCAGATATGCAGATAAACGTCTCGCTGGTGAAATGAAAAATGCTGAAGAAGGTTCAACGATGGCCTCTGTCGGTAAAATGGAAAAATCTCTCCGTCCAAATGCATCTGTTCCGGTTAACAAATATATTGCTCTAAAATTCAAAGCCCGCGTTCTGCAAGGAAAGGCGATCATTGAAGTAAGGAACCCCTGGGTGGACACAAGCGCCACTGTTGGAGCAAACGGTAAAGCAAAGATTCTAACTAAAAAAGATTTTAATCAGCTGGGGACTTCCACAGGTGTTGAATACAACATCAACGATGCTCAGTGGATTGCTTTCGTAGATCAGGAAATTTCACAAAATATCAAAGCGCGTCTATCTTCTACGTCGCAGCCCAACGGTAATGACGCAGACAAAAGAATGGAAATGAACGCGTCGTGGCCTTTTAATTTCTAAAATTTTTGATTATTCACATCGACGAGAGTACTCTTTAGACCACTTATTTTACATGAATCGGAGGTCTATTAATGAGTCTGTTCGACAGCCTTTTATTCCAAGATGCGATTAAGCAATTGGAAGACGCCAGCAAGATTATGGGTCTTGACCCGAACGTTGCTGAGAGATTGAAATACCCAAAACGCGCTCTACAAGTTTCTGTACCTATTCGTCTTGACGATGGGACAGTAAAAACTTTTATCGGATACAGAGTTCAACACAACCTTTCACTAGGCCCAGGTAAAGGTGGTATTCGTTACCATCCAGGTGTTGACCTTTCTGAGACAGCTGGTCTCGCAATGCTTATGACATTCAAATGTGCTCTCGTAGGTCTTCCTTACGGTGGTGCTAAGGGTGGTATCTGTGTTGATCCAACTCAACTATCTCGTCAGGAGCTTCAAGCTCTAACAAGAAGATATGCAACTGAGATCAACATGATCATCGGTCCACATATCGATATTCCAGCTCCAGATATCGGAACTGACGGTCAGACAATGGCGTGGTTCATGGATACATATTCACAAATCAAAGGCTACACTGAGCAAGCGATTGTTACAGGTAAGCCAATTGATCTTGGTGGATCTCTCGGACGTGCTGAATCAACAGGGAAAGGAGTTGCATTCTGTGTAAACTTCGCTGCTGAAAAACTAGGCATGGCAATCAACCAAAACACAACTGTCGCAATCCACGGTTTCGGTAAAGTAGCTATCCCAGCTGCTTACGACTTGAAAGCTCAAGGCGCAAAAATCGTAGCAGTGTCTGATATCTCAGGCGGTGTTTACGATCCAAACGGTCTCGACATTGAAAAATGTGAGCAATGGGTAAAAGAAAACCGCGTTCTAAAAGGAATGCCAGGTACAAAACACATCACTAACGACGAGCTTTTCGCTCTTAACGTTGATGTTCTTATCCCAGCTGCTATCGACGGTGTTATCACTAAAGAAAACGCTCACGTTGTTAAAGCAAAAATCATCGCTGAAGGTGCAAACGGTCCGCTTACAAAAGAAGCGATCGATATCGTCACAGCTAAAGGCGCATTCTTGATTCCAGACATTCTATGTAATGCTGGTGGTGTTATCGTTTCATACTTTGAATGGGTACAAGGTCTTCAGTCATTCTTCTGGGATCTTGATGAAGTTAACTCAAAACTTCACTCAATCATGAAAGCTGCTTTCGAAAACGTTTATCAGACTTCGAAAGAGTTCAACTGTAATATGAAGTCAGCAGCTCTTGTAGCGGCCATCAGACGTCTTGAAAAAGCTATGAAGATGCGTGGTCTTTGGCCATCTTAGTCTTTATTTTCTCTTACATCTTAAGATTACTATAAAAGGCCACCTCCGGGTGGCCTTCTTATTTACAGGGTTCCACCACCAGACTATAAAGCCGTGCTAAGTTACGGTCGTTTAAAACTCTGGAGGAACTTATGAAAAAAATCGCAGCTATTTTGCTTCTTTCACTTCTTTCAATTTCAGCTTTTTCTGCTGAAACCATTCCCGCTTCAAAAGATGAAAATGTCCAGGTTCTCCAGCTCGTTGTGGGAATGAAAACAACTTATTCAAAAGCGTCTGGCCTTGATGCCAAAGTCATCGAACTTCTTGCCGGCGACGGGATGAATCCTACGCGCATGGTTCTCGTTTTAAATACCGGAGAGATGACGGAGCCAACGCCAATTTTCGACCTCGGCGTGATGATGTATGAAGTGACTCGCGTGACGTTTACTGATATCGACGAACTTCTCATCAACTACACACAAGATTCATTCGACGAAAACGACAACACTATTCAAGTGAAGAAGTCCATGAAAATCAAAATTCTGAGAAACGCCGACAGAACTTTGACAGGTGAAATTAAAATTTTAGACTAAGCTCCACTTTTCTATTGAGACTGTGGGAAAAATTATGGTTATAATTTTTCCCATATGTCACTTCTAACAATTCTGATCCTTTCGCAATCTCTGCAGGCCGCTGTTATAAAACACGACGTCTCGTCTCCAACGTACAAAGAATTCGAATATAAAGAAGTTTGTGAAACTTTCAAGGTGAAAGATGCCGTTCTCATTTCGCCATCCTCTCTCACGGAAATGGAATGCTTCAATAAAAGATTTCAGCTTATCGATTTCTGTCTGAACAAATTTCCGATGGAAAAAACGCTTACACGCGGCTATGTCGACAAAGACAAGAAGAAAGTCATTTGTGAAATGAGTGAAAGTGTCATGATCAGCGTTTCCTGCGATGAGCGCGATTTAAAATACTGCTTCAATCCGAAACACGGATGTGAAGAACTCAAAAAAATATACGGCAATCGCCTCGACCTCGCTCATTTTTCAATGCTCGAAAAAAATCTCAACTGTTATTTTTCTAAACCAATAGGAGAAAGTTTAAATGAAGACTAAAATGATTTTAGCTGTAGTTCTCTCTGCACTAACTGTTTCTGCTTACGCTGCTCAAGGATTCATGGCGGTAGCAAACGTCACAAAAATTTCTGGCAAAGCTATGATCAACAAAGAAGCGATCAAAGAAGGCGCAGAAGTTGCTGACCACATGACGATTGTTATTCCAAAAGCAAAAGATTTCGTCGATGTTAAATTCCAGAACGGCCACGTCATTCGTTTCGTGGGCGCAACTGTAAAAGTGGAAGACATCACTCCAAAATCAGCAGTCTTCAATGTTGAGAAGGGAAGAGTCTTCGCCGCTGTAAAGCCAATGACTCAAAATGAATCTTTCACAATTAAAACAGCACGCGGAACTTTCAAGGCAGACGGCACACGTCTATGGCTTGAAGAAACAAAAAAAGATACATATGTGATTGTTGCTGATGGAAAAGTTTCTGCAAAAACAAAAAAAGGTGAAGTCGTAGTCAACAAAGACGAAGATCTTCGTCTGGCAAAACCAACAGCAGAACTTAAGACAACTCTCGCTGCTCAATCAATGGTAGAAAAATCAAACACAACATTCAAAGAAATGGGCGCCCTCTAAAAGGTAAATAATAGGTATCAATAGACTTGCCAAAAAAAGCCACTCATAAGAGTGGCTTTTTTATTGCTCCAGGATGAAAGTTTTTCATGTTTTCAATGACCTTCACGAAAATGTGGTATGAAGACCCAAATTAATTAAGTCGAGGTCTTTATGAAAAAAATCAGTTTCATTTTTACTACTTTAAGTTTTTTGACTTCAATGGCATTCGCCGAAGTTCCCCATGCAAAACAACTAGTGAAAAAAGAAGGGAAGGGGCAATTCGTGACAAGCACGGAAAGTCGTCAATTTTGTACGCATGACAAGACGATCCTTGCTTTTGCCGAGTCTCAAACCAGTTTAGGATTAGATGTTGTGAATAAGAGCACCGGTGAAACTGCCCACTACTTCTTGAGCAGTTTATCTTATAGCCTAAATGTAAAAGGAACGATCTTTGAAAAAGCTGAAGGAAGCGCCAATTTCACAAAATATATTTTGATTAACTCAAGTACATCGTATTTTAATTCACTTGCTGAAATTTCTACTGCTGAAACGGATGCAGGTTTTATGTTTAAAAGAATTTACGATACGAACAAAAATACAAGCACACTTTATTGTTCAAAAAAATAATTCCCCAAAAGGGTGCCACTATACTTTTAGTGTCGCAATTGCTAACAAAACAAGGCTACCGTTAAGGTGGCCTTTTTTATTTCAAATGACTTTCTAGTCGCGATTTAATGAGTGAAGGAATGGCCTCGGATTTTTGAAGTTCATAATTAAAATGAACTAAAATTGATTTCCCCCGGCAGATAATTTTTCCGTCCTGATAAGCTTCTTGCAATAAAACAAAAGAAGAATTGCCAATTTTCTCCACCGAGGTCTGAATCTCAACCGCTTTTTGATATTCGCCTTGAGCAAGAAAATCAATTTCAACTCGGGCCAGAATCAAATTCCATTTTTTTGGATCAAGATCAGGAACAAACCATTCAAACAGAGGACGTCTGGCATCTTCAAACCAGGTTGAATAGCTTGCGTTGTTAATATGTCCGAGTGCATCGGTGTCGTTGAATCGTGGAGTCAAAGAGTAAGTTAGCATAAAAGACAAGATGCCATTGGTATGGCATCTTGTAAAATTTTACTTAGGCCCTTGGGGTAATGGGTGAAGTCGGTTCAGCAGGTTCTATCGGCTGAATTTCCGGTCTTGTAGGCACTTCAGAAGGCCGACTAGGTTCATTTGGAAAGTCCGGGTCATTTGGATTTCTTGGTAAGCTCATAATTTACTCCAATGAAAAACGTTCTCATGAAAGAGTAATGAGCAAATTCTAAGCCGTTCTATGACTCAATCCTCTACAAAAAGTCTGCTGGCACCTTTTAGTGTTCTGGCACCTTTTAGTGTTTTTTGCCGACGTATTTTGGATTGAGCATATTTTCGGTAGAGAAAATTTCGTTGAGCTGCGCTTGAGTGAGAAGATTTTTTTCGAGCACGACTTCGGAAACACTTTTCCCGGTTTGCGCACAGATTTTTCCAATTTGATCACAAGCTTCGTGGCCGAGTAAAGGATCGAGGAAAGTGACGATACCAATCGAATTCATGACATTGCGAAGACAAATTTCAGGATTCGCAGTAATTCCTTCAACACATTTTTCACGAAGAGCGATGCAGGCATGTTTCAACAAATTGATCGATTCAAAAAGAGAAGAAGCGATTACAGGTTCCATAACGTTCAACTGCAGCTGACCGGCTTCAGAAGCCATTGTTACAGTGACGTCATTGCCGATAACTTTGAAACAGACTTGATTCACGACTTCTGGAATAACCGGATTCACTTTTGCTGGCATGATACTCGAGCCAGCCTGCAGTTCCGGAAGATTAATTTCTTTTAAACCTGCACGTGGTCCGCTTGAAAGAAGGCGAAGGTCATTGCAGATTTTAGAAACTTTCACGGCCGTTCTTTTGAGCGAGCCGCTGATCATGACATAAGCTCCGCAATCAGAAGTGGCTTCGATCAGATCTTCAGAGACGACATAATCATAGCCGGTTACTTGAGAAAGTTTTTCTGTAGCGAGTTCTCCAAATCCGGCAGGAGTATTGATTCCTGTGCCGATGGCCGTAGCGCCAAGGTTTACTTCGAGAAGAATATTTTTGATATTGGATAAAATTTTAATGTCTTCTTTCAGGAGAGTGGCGAAGGCCTGAAATTCGCGGCCAAGAGACATTGGAACCGCGTCCTGTAATTGCGTGCGCCCCATCTTTAAAATATTTCTGAACTCGTGAGCTTTGTATTCGAAAGATGCTTTCAGATTTTCAAGTACGACGACCATTTCAATAACGTGTTCAATAAGCGCGACTCTGAAGGCCGTAGGATAAGCATCGTTCGTCGACTGACATTTGTTGACATGGTCGTTGGGATGAATGACGTTGTAATTTCCTTTAGGCTCGCCCAGGTGTTCGAGAGCAAGATTGGCAATAACTTCATTGGCGTTCATATTGACAGAAGTGCCAGCGCCGCCTTGATAGATATCAGTTGGAAATTGATCAAGACAACGATT
>Ga0208395_100066_pt1 | contig 55701 bp, 55 predicted proteins | sample LakWasMet61_LOW9_2_FD_183893 | JGI IMG/M metagenome (GOLD analysis project Ga0208395, IMG submission 183893) | Freshwater sediment methanotrophic microbial communities from Lake Washington under simulated oxygen tension - Sediment Metagenome... | ecosystem: Environmental > Aquatic > Freshwater >...
TTAGTGACCAACTTGGCTATTATGTTGGTACTTTCTTTCACCATGCGTGTGCTGGGAGTGGAGCCTTATTTAAATGCCAACGGTTTAGATTTAGGTAATTTATTGGCTTTTGCCGCGATAATGGGTTTTGGCGGTGCATTTATTTCACTGGCAATGTCAAAATGGTCAGCAAAGCGCATGTCTGGTGCTGTGGTTATTGAAGAGGCGCGAACCCCGAATGAAATCTGGCTAGTGAAAACAGTACGTGAGCAGGCAGATGTTGTAGGTATAAAAATGCCTGAGGTGGCTGTATTTGACTCACCTGAAGTGAATGCCTTTGCGACTGGTATGACTAAAAACAGTTCATTGGTAGCAGTATCCACCGGTTTGCTGAATGTTATGACTAAAGATGAGGCGGAAGCTGTGCTGGCACATGAGGTTTCTCATATTGCTAACGGCGATATGGTGACTTTGACTCTGATACAAGGCGTGGTGAATACGTTTGTGATGTTTTTATCACGCGTGATTGGATACACAATTGATAAAGTTGTGTTTAAAACAGAGCGTGGTACAGGCCCAGCTTTTTTTGTAACCATGATTATTGCTGAGTTGGTGCTTGGCGTATTGGCTTCAATCGTTGTGATGTGGTTTTCACGTCAACGTGAATTTCGTGCAGATGCCGGTGCGGCTAAACTATCTGGCAGAACCAAGATGATTGCAGCATTGGAGCGCCTAAAAGCGCAACATGAGCCATCAGTATTACCCAAACAAATGGCTGCATTTGGTATTTCCGGTGACGGGGGCTTTACAAAATTATTTTCTAGTCACCCAAGCCTAGATGACCGTATCGCGGCATTACGTCAGCAATAAAATAAGCATAAAACAGCTAACTGGAAGGTTAGCTGTTTCAAATAATACTAGTCATTAATAGTTAAGAGAGTTGCATGGGCGAACTGCAATCGATAGGCAATTGGTGGATGTGGTCAGGATTTGGCGTATTTGTGCTGTTGATGCTGGCAGTAGATATGTTCTTACTGGACCGCAATGGCGCACAGAAAGTTGGCGCAAAAGAAGCATTGATCTGGTCATTTGTCTGGTTTGCAATGGCGATGCTGTTTGGTGCCATACTTTGGGGCTGGCTGGATCACACGGCAGGGCGTGAGATAGCAGATGTCAAAGTCATGGAATATCTCACCGGGTATTTATTGGAAAAAACCCTGGCGATGGACAATATTTTTGTCTTTGTCATGATATTCAGTTATTTTGCGGTGCCTCTGGAATTTCAGAAGCGTATCCTGGTGTATGGCGTACTTGGTGCAATCATACTGCGAGCATTGATGATTGTGCTGGGCGCATGGCTGATTGCGCAGTTCCATTGGGTGCTCTATGTGTTTGGTGCGTTTTTGCTGGTGACCGGTATCAAGATGTTTGTGTTTGCTGATCAGGAGCCTGATCTGGCAAATAATCCGCTGCTGAAGTGGGTAAGAAAGCATATGCGTATTACAGATGATTACCATGGTGATAAATTCTGGATCATGGATAAAGGTGTGCGCTGGTTTACACCGATGTTTCTGGTGCTGGTATTGATTGAATTCTCTGATGTGATTTTTGCGATGGATAGTATCCCGGCAATTTTTGCGATTACCAATGATCCATTCATTGTATTTACGTCGAATATCTTTGCGATACTTGGTTTACGCGCATTGTATTTCTTGCTGGCGGATATGGCAGAGCGTTTCCACCTGCTTAAATTTGGTTTGGCAGTTGTGCTTATGTTTGTAGGTACAAAAATGCTGATTGTAGAATGGTTTAAGATACCTGTAGCGGTTTCACTGGGCGTGGTGGTGGCGGTAATAGGCACCAGCATTTTACTGAGCCTGATAGCGACTCGAAACAAGCAACACTAAGTAGCGACGTTCAATAATACATGATAAAGATTTGTATTATTGAACGTAGGGATTCTGTTGATATACTAGACTTATCAAAATAATGTTTTACCTTCAATCATGACCCTAAGCGAATTACGTTTTGTAGTTGCCGTAGCTAAAGAGCGCAATTTTAGGCGTGCCTCAGAAAAGTGTTATGTGAGTCAGCCCGCGCTTAGTCTTGCTATTAAAAAGCTTGAAGAAGATCTAGGTGTGTTGATTTTTGAGCGTAGTCATACCGATATAAGCCCAACGCCTATAGGCGAAAAGATTATCGAGCAGGCTATCAAGGCCTTAGAAGAAATAAATTATATTCGCGAAATTGCCAAACAGGGCGCTAATCAACTTAGCGGCGCTTTCCGTTTGGGTTTAATCTATTCGGTTGGTCCATACCTGCTGCCGGAAATAATTCCAATATTGCGTAAAAGTGCTCCAGACATGCCGCTGGATATAGAGGAAAATCTGACTGTACAGTTGGAGGCACAACTTAAGAACGGTGTAATTGATGCAGCGGTCATTGCCCTGCCTTTTGATGTGCCTGGAATCAACACAATGCCGCTCTACGATGAAAAATACGTGGTGATGGTACCTATAGGTCACAGCTGGGCTGATCGCCAGTCTGTCAGCGCAGATGAGCTGGCGGATGAAAATGTATTGTTGCTTAATAGTGGTCATTGTTACAGCCACCAGGTGTTACAAGCTTGTCCTGATCTGTCGCGCAAAGGTCAGGTATTACAGGGTAACTCTTTAGAGACTATTCGTAATATGGTGGCTTCTAATCTGGGTATTACAGTTGTGCCGTGCAGTGCTGCCACAGAGCGTTATATCAATCCCTTGGTAAAGGTAATTCCGTTTACTGAACCTGTGCCTGTGCGCAGGGTTGCCTTAGCTTGGCGTAAGAGTTATGCAAGGGAGTTGGCAGTAAATAGTGTGGCAGATGCCATAAGACAGATAGAGTCTGATTGCCTGCAAATGGTGAATAACATTCAGGCATAAAAAAACGGATACCTAGGTATCCGTTTTTTGTTCTTACATTATTTGTAAGTTTAGCGAATCTTTAAGATTATTTTATCTTAGCGATTGCAAACGTACATTGTAACTTCGAAACCGAAACGCATTTCAGTAGCAGCTGGTTTTGTCCACATAATAAATCTCCTAAAGTTATTAATTAAGTACACGTTCTATGACTTAAATAATACAGCGGGATTTAAAAATCAAACTATGTAAACTGCTTAAATCACACTAATGATTTTCATTAGATAATGAAGCTGCCGATAATACTTAATAAGTAACAAATACGCGGTAACCGGTAACCGTTACATTATTAGTACTAATGGGTAGATTAATTTTGACTTCTGCGCCGGGCTTGAATCCGTCAGTAATATGAGTTTCAGCAGATAAATACTCATTGGGTTTAAAAATACGACGTAATAACGGCTTGTCATCAACATCGGTAAGTGTCAGTTCTAGATTCGGGTAGGCCAGAATGAGGCTGCCGGTGTTGATCAAATTGCTTGAGAATCGTATTAATCCGGCATGTTCCGCATCTTCCTGCATATCTGAGTCATCAATGATAATAGATTCAATTTGTTTAGGCAGATTGATACTGCAGGCCAGTTGCTGGCATGCCTTAACTAATAAGGGTTTTGTATTTGGGTAATAAATTGCAATTTTATCGCGTAAAAAATAAATGCTTTGAATGCCGGCAATCAAAACTAAAATCAAACAAGCAACAGCCCATAGCCAGCTGAGTGATTTAGCCGTTAATTTTTTACTGCCAAAACGGGGTTTTCTGAATGCATCGCCCAAATAACTGGGTTGTTGGCTATTTTCCTCAGTAATATTGATGGATGTTTCGGTTGGAGAAAAATCCTGGGTCGGTGTTGTAGTGTCAATCGATGGCGTATCATCATTAAGCTTAATGTTGCTATCACTGGAGTATCCGCTGCCATTTGCTGCGACGCTGACTAGTTGTGCATTAGCATCAAATACATGCATGCATTGACCACAGCGGACTTTACCGCCGTGTTTATTTAGCTGTTCTTCAGTAGCAAAAAATTGAGTTTGGCAGGCCGGACAATGAGTTATGACGCGCATTTTTTAGTGCCAGTGAGCAACACCCAGGAATCCATATACTGGGGTGTTTCCATATCAAACCATTCGGCATAAATGGCAGAAACAGCAGACTCTTGTTCACGTAAAATTCCAGAGAGCGCAATCTTTCCACCGGCCTTGCATGATTTAGCAAGTGCAGGGGCTAATACGCTTAATGCACTTGATAAGATGTTAGCTACGACAATATCAAATTCTTCAGCCTTGTATTGGCTGGCAGGGTAAAATTCGGCAGTTACCTGATTTTGTTCGGCATTATACAAACTGGATTGTATCGCTTGTATGTCTATATCGGTGCCTACAACTTTACCAGCACCCAGTTTTTTAGCAGCAATTGCTAAAATACCTGAGCCACAACCATAGTCAAGTACGGTTAGGTTGGGTTTAACTGTTTGTGTGAGCCATGCCAGACACAAATGTGTAGTAGGGTGGCTACCGGTGCCAAATGCCAGTCCTGGATCCAGAATAATATTGATTGCATCCGGGTTGGGTGAGCTATGCCAGGTAGGCACAATCCATAATGTGTCTGTGATTTTAATTGGATCGAATTGCGATTGTGTCGCACGGACCCAGTCCTGCTCTTCAATGACTTCTGTGCTGTAGTTCAGGCCGGATAATTTTGTTTGTGCCTGTAATTTTGCCATAATTGCGGCAACATCTACGCCCTCATCAAACAATGCGCTGACCAGATTCTGTTGCCAAATGCCAGGCGGCGGGTCACCTGGCTCGCCAAATATTGGCTGCTCATCAATGGTTTCTGCATTGGCGTCTTCAATAATTGCAGACAATGCACCAAGCTCCATGAGGGTATCGCTAATCAGATCAGCGGTATTATCCTGTGCTTCAATTTTTAGTGATACCCAAGCCATACTTACCTAAATTATTTATTGTAGATACCAAGTTTTTGTTCAAGGTAGTGAATACTGGTGCCACCCAGATGGAATGCCGCGTCAGCCATAAGGTCTGCATGCAGTTCAATATTGGTGCTGATGCCGCTGATCATCATCTCAGACAGGGCAATACGCATACGTGCAATTGCCTGATCACGCGTATCACCGTAAGTGATGAGCTTGCCAATCATGGAGTCATAGTGCGGTGGCACGGTATAACCTGCATAAGCATGCGTATCAATACGTACACCGGGGCCGCCTGGCATGTGGAATGTTTCAATTTTGCCCGGTGACGGAACAAAATTGTATGGATCTTCGGCATTTAGACGGCATTCAATTGCATGGCCGCGCAGTTGCACGTCTTTTTGGCGGAACTTTAGTTTTTCGCCAGCTGCAACAAAAATTTGCTGTTGCACCAGATCAATACCGGTAATCATTTCGGTAACTGTGTGCTCAACCTGTAAGCGTGTATTCATTTCAATGAAGTAGAACTCACCGTTTTCATATAAAAACTCGAAAGTACCTGCGCCGCGGTATTTGATTTTACGGCATGCTTCAGCACAGCGTTCACCGATTTTGTCGCGCAATCTTGAATTTAATAAGGGTGCCGGCGCTTCTTCAATAATCTTTTGGTGGCGGCGTTGCATGGAGCAATCGCGTTCGCCTAAAAATACTGCATTACCGTGTTGATCAGCCAAAATCTGAATTTCAATATGGCGTGGTTTTTCCAGGTATTTTTCCATGTATACCATTGGGTTGCCAAACGCAGCCTGTGCTTCAGCTTTGGTCATGTTAACTGAAGTAAGTAACGCGGCTTCAGTATGCACTACACGCATACCGCGCCCGCCGCCGCCGCCAGCTGCCTTGATAATGACTGGGTAGCCAATTTGTTTTGCAGTTCTAATAATTTCGGCTGGATCGTCAGGCAAAGCACCTTCTGAGCCAGGTACGCAAGGTACGCCGGCTTTACGCATGGCATCTTTGGCTGAAACCTTGTCGCCCATCAGGCGTATGGTTTCGGCACGTGGACCAATAAATACAAAGCCGCTTTGTTCTACACGCTCAGCAAAGTCGGCATTTTCGGATAAAAAGCCATAGCCTGGGTGAATTGCCTGCGCATCGGTCACTTCAGCGGCGCTGATGACTGCGGGTACGTTGAGATAACTTTGGTTAGAAGGTGCCGGGCCGATACAAACTGATTCGTCCGCCAGTTTTACATATTTGGCCTCGCGGTCAGCTTCTGAATGCACGGCGACCGTTCTGATGCCAAGTTCGCGACATGCGCGCTGAACACGCAGTGCGATTTCACCGCGATTCGCGATTAAGATTTTGTCAAACATAGCCATGAAAGTTGAATTCCAATCTTTTTAAAATTTTAGCCAATAATGAAGAGTGGTTCGCCGTATTCAATGGCTTGACCGTTATCGACCAAGATTTTTTTGATAACACCAGCTTTGTCAGCTTCAATTTCATTTAATAATTTCATTGCTTCAATAATGCAAAGCGTATCGCCTATGGCTACCGTGTCGCCTACTTCCACAAATGATTTGGCATCCGGTGAAGGTGAGCGGTAGAAAGTGCCTACCATCGGTGACTTAACTGCATGGCCTTCTTCAATGGCTGGTGCTTCTACGGCAGCAGGTGCTGTTGCGGCTGGCGCTGAAAATTGAGCAGCGTTATATTGTACCGGTGCGTATTGCTGCATTGGCGCGTTGGATGTGAAATTACGGCTGATACGTACTTTTTCACCATCTTCTGTAAGCTCAAGCTCGGAAATGCCTGATTCTTCTACTAAGTCGATTAACTTCTTAAGTTTGCGTAAATCCATGATAACCCTCTGAGAATCTTATTAAATTATATTATTTGGAACGATCGAAATGTTGAATAGCATAATCAAGCGCTAATGAATATCCTTTAGCGCCTAAGCCACTGATAATACCAACGGCAATATCAGTGAAGTATGAATGATGGCGGAATGCTTCGCGTGCAAAAACATTAGATAAATGTACTTCGATAAATGGTACTTTTACTGCGCTTAGCGCATCGCGCATTGCAACAGATGTATGGGTGAATGCAGCTGGATTGATAATTACAAAATCAGTTTTTGTGGTTGCCAGAGATTGAATCTTAGCTACCAGCTCGGCTTCAGAGTTGCTTTGAAAACATTCCAATGCAATATCAGCGGCCTTAGCTTGATTGACCAGCGTCTGATTGATACCGTCCAATGTGGTATTGCCGTAGTGTTCTGGTTCGCGCAATCCCAACAGGTTGAGGTTGGGACCATGCAAAACTAAAATGGATTTAGATGACATGGTTGGTTGCCTTTACTTGCGAATTATTGCCTATATTGCTGTATTTCATAAACGCAAGTTTGCCGAAGTTAAGGAATTTTGTCCAGCAACTTTGATGTAATTAAGCGAAATTACCTAATTTATAGATAACTAATGCGAAGTATCTTTAAATGCAGGGGTACTTAATTATAAGGCAATTTTTAGTGCGGTAATAAGTTTTGTATGGATTTTTCAAGTAAAGGCTTGGTGATTCTGCCAAAAAATGTATCAATTACGGTGCCATCTTCGCCAATTATGACGGTATAAGGTAGAACGCCTTTGTTGTTACCCAGGTTGGTACTTAAGTCAATGTTTTCATTATCGGCGATAAAAGTCGGATACGTTACCGGATAGGATTGTAGAAATGTTCTGACTGCCGCCAGTTCGTCTTCTGCAATGCCTAAAACCATGACATTCTTGTTTTTATATTCCTGCTGTAACTGTGAGAGTTCCGGCATTTCTTCGCGGCAGGGCGGGCACCATGTCGCCCAGAAGTTAAGCACGATAATTTTGCCGCGGTATTGATTTAGGTTTTGTTTGACGCCTTGCGAGTCGGTCAGGCTGGCTGCAAAAAGTGGTGCGCTGTTTAATGCCGGTTTATTAATAATGGGGTTGATGGCAAAATGCCGTACAGCCAAGCCTAAAATGATCAGCGTAAGCAAATAGCCAGTGATGGATAACGTTTTTTTTAGCATTGAATGGTTTCCGGCAGGCAACTGCCGCGTTGATTCAGGGTTTTAAGAAAATCATCGGCATTCTGGTAACCGACAACCTTAAGATGAGATTCCTCTATAGCTTTGTCGTTGAAAAATAAAATTCCGGGTGGGCCGAACAGGTTGAATTTCTGTAACAAGGCTTTATCGTCTTCCGTGTTATTTGTGACATCTGCCTGTAGCAGAATAGTGTCTTTCAGTGCATTCTGTATCCGCGCATCGCTAAACGTAAATTGATCCATTTCCTTGCATGATACGCACCAGTCAGCGTAAAAATCGAGCATCACCATTTTACCCTGGGCTGCTTTTAATTGAGCATCAAGTTCAGTCAGATTTTTAACACGTTTAAAGTCAAGGCTGGAGTGTTGTTGGGTTGAGGTGTTTTTTGCCAGCAATCCACTTAGCGGTTGTAATGGAGACTTGGCATTGGATAGCGCGCCAATCAGCATCGCCAGGCCGGTAACCAGCATCATCAATGCGATACCTTTCCAGAACCTGAGTGCTGGTTTTACATCAACCGGTAGCGGATCCAGTGCGTGCATAAAAATTGCGGGTACAATTAATAATGCAGCCCAAAGTACCATTTGTACACTCATTGGAATAAGCGGGGCGATTAGCCATAACGCTACGCCTAGCATCAGCACGCCAAATAAATTACGTACTGCATTCATCCAACTGCCTACCTTGGGTAGCAGGGTGCCGGCTGATGCGCCTATGAGAATTAGTGGGGCGCCCATACCGAGGGAAAGTGAAAATAAGGCAACGCCACCTAGCACTACATCACTGGTTTTGCTGATATAAAGCAAGGCACCGGCAAGTGGTGCAGCCACGCACGGGCTGATGATTAACGCTGAAAGTACGCCCATCAGAAAGTCGCTGAATAAATGCCCACCTTTGATACGACGGCTTAAAGACATCAGCCCGTTTTCAAGGCCACTTGGCAGTTTTAGCTCATAAAAGCCAAACATGGATAGTGCCAGCAGTACAAATACTAAGGCACCAAAGCCCAAAGCCCATGGTGTTTGCAAGGCGGCACTTAGCATTTGCCCGGATAAGCCGGCTGCGATGCCGGCCAGCGTATAGGTAAGGCACATGCCGAATGTATAGGCCAGTGACAGGTTGAAAGCATGAAAGCGAGTGACATGGGCGTTTTTACCGATAATGATGGAAGACAGAATCGGAATCATTGGAAATACGCAGGGAGTGAAGGCCAGCAACAAACCGGCAGTAAAGAAACCTAGAATGATCAGCCACCATTTACCGCTTTTCAGTAGGCTGGTTGCCTGACTATCATCGCTGCTGTTGGCTTTGATACCGCCTGGTTCTTTTGATGCTGAAGTACCTGGCGCTGCATTAGCAGTTTGAAGCTTAATGGTGAAAGTTTTGTGTTGCGGTGCATAGCATAGGCCTTTTTCACTGCAGCCCTGATAGCTGGCTTTGATGGTTACTGGCGTATTGCTTGCGTCTTTAATGTCAATATTGCCAGTAAAATCATGGTGGTATACTTCCATCCTGCCAAAATTAGGGTCGTTTTTGATGTCGCCACTAGGCAATTGCACTATATGATCCAGTGCTGGTGATAACACAAATTTAATGCGCTCTTTGTACAGGTAATAACCAGAGGCTACTTTAAAGTTAGCATGGATTTCTCCGTTAACCTGAATAATATCCAGTCCAAAAGCTATATCTGGTGACAGGAATTCTTCTTCAGCTGTATCGTTGGTAAATAAGCTGTTACTGATGCTGCTTGTATTGGCAGCGTTACTATTAGCAGAGTTACTTAGCAACGTGGCAAATACGGTAAATAGTATAAATAAAAAATAAGAAAATCTTTTTAACATGGAGAACCTTAAGTAGATAATTGTGCGCTTACCCATTGTAAATATTGAGGTAAGCCACCATCTACGTTGATAGTGATTATTTCAGGAAGTTCATAAGGGTGCGCTTTTATAATGGCAGCTTGCAGTGCGCAGTATTGAGCTTTATTGGTTTTAATCAGCATGGGTATTTCATTGGTATGTTCCAGTTTATCCTGCCATTCGTAGATAGACTTGCAAGTTCCTAATATGTTTACACACGCAGCTAGTTTTTGTGTAATGAGAGACTCGGCCAGCTGTTTGGCGCTGGCTGCATCAGGCATATTGGTCAGCACTAATATAGGCTCTATTTGCGCAACTGTTTTTTGATTCAACATTTAAGGTAGCATAGCATGCGTTTTTTAATAGGTTTGATTTTACTCGCTTTTCCAATCGCAGAGATATGGCTGTTGATTGAATTGGCAGGCCGGTACGGCTGGCTGCTATTATTTTACTTAGTCGCTACAGGCTGGTTAGGCTTACGCTTGATTCGCGAGGAAAAAGCAACGTTCAGTGTACGTATGATGCAGAACATGGCTACTGGCGGTAACCCGGCAAAAGCCGTTTTTGGTAGTGCGCGCAATATTATCGCGGGTGTATTGTTGATGCTGCCCGGTGTGATCACTGATATTATTGCAGTTACCTTGCTGCTGATCCCGATCAAAAGTACCCAATCAATAAACGAGCCGCCTTCAAATGATCCATTCCGCGAATCGTCATATCAAGCGGCCAATGATGATGTGATAGAGGGCGAATTTCGCCGTGAAGACTAGTGCGACCAAACTCTGCATTTATAGAAGTACCCTAATATAAATTTTAATTAAATCTACAGAATTACATAACATGACATATCAAATTACTATCCAACCCAGCGGCCATACCTGTAACGCAAAAGTGTATGAAACTGTTTTGGAATCAGCTTTAGAGGCAGGTTTTAATATTCCATATGGTTGCCGTAACGGTGCCTGTGGCAGCTGTAAGGGAAAAATCTTGAGCGGTGAGGTAGATTATGGCGATTATGCGCGCAGTGCGTTGAGCGAAGAAGAAAAAGCCGCCGGTAAAGCACTATTCTGCTGTGCTAGGCCGTTGTCCGACCTTACCATTGAGTGTCGTGAAATTATTATAGGCACTATAGCGCCGCGCATACTTCCTGCGAGAGTCGAGAGCAAGCAGCAGCTTTCTCATGATGTGATGGCTTTATTTTTAAAACTGCCCAGTAATGAGCGTTTGCAGTTTATGGCGGGACAATATATTGAGTTTTTACTGAAAGATGGCAAGCGTCGTGCTTTTTCACTCGCTAATGCACCGCATGCAGATAACTTGCTGGAATTGCATTTACGTTTGATTCCGGGTGGGGTGTTTACCGAGTATGTGTTTAATGAAATGCCGGATAAAGCTATTTTGCGCATTGAAGGCCCATTTGGCAGTTTTTATTATCGTGATGATTCTGATAAGCCTATGATCATGGTGGCGGGCGGTACCGGGTTTGCGCCAATCAAGGGTATTGTTGAACACATGATACACAATAATATTAAACGCGAAATCACGATATATTGGGGTGCAAAAGCACTGGAAGACCTGTATATGCCAGCCTTACCCGAGGCCTGGACAAAGTCATATCCACAGATAAAATTCATTCCGGTGTTGTCTGATGCAACACCTGAGAATAACTGGCAGGGCCGAACTGGCTTGGTGCATCAGGCGGTATTGGATGATATTGAAGATTTAAGTGCTTATGAAGTTTATTGCTGTGGTGCGCCGGCAATGGTGGAAGTTGCCCATGGCAGTTTTGTGCGGGCGGGTTTGCCTGATGATGCTTTTTATTCGGACGCGTTTAGTTACGCTAAGCCCACGCCGCCAGTTACCGGTGCTTAAAAACGCTATAAAGCTTATAGGGGTTGCTTATTTAAATAGTAATCCCTGTTTGTTTTTTGCAGCAGCCAGTGCCTGAATCAACTTTTCCAAATCGGAATTATGTATCAAGTCTTGTGCCAGTTTGGCAGAGACTTCAGCTTTTTCAAAATCACCTTCTGCTAAAGCATGCATACCTTCCAGCAAGGCGGCATTACCGGCTTTTAAACGTAAAGTTTCTTTTTTGCTACGTTTTTTTGATGGCAGGTGGCGCAAATAATGTACAAATCTTAAGCAATAATGCAGCCCTAAAAAGCTCAGTACAAACACAGTCAGTAAAAAATTGAATGAGACCTGCACCCGATAAGGGGAGCGCACAATCAGCACATAACCTTCATTATTGCTGGCTAGCCATACCAGACTCACCAGCAGCAATGGCATTAGCAACCACCAAAGAATTCTGTGTTTGATCATGCTTTATCAGTCATTCTTTTCCAGCGTTAATTTATATCGGTTAACCGCAGCAAAACTATCTGTGAGCTGCGGTAACTCTATGTTGATACTGTTGCCGGATAGTTTTTTCAGCAGGTTAAAGGCCTTGATGGTGTCGGGATGCTTGGTATCAAAGTACTCATTAAGCCAGTTTTTAACAGTACTTAAATCTGCCTTGTAGGTGGCTTCATCATGTTGCAGCAGGGCGATACGTGCAGTCAGTAACCGCAGCCGCAGGTTTTCGCGTAAATAAAAGGACTGGTCTGCGGCAAGTAGCGGCGGTTCTGGTTTGCTGATGCGTTCTACTGTGACTAGATTTTTAATATCTTCCCAAATTGGGTTTATTAGTTTTTGCAGTGCATTCATAGGTTGCGCCGGACTATTTTCCGCTGCCGCCTTGGTATTCAAAGTTGGCTGACGTTCGCTGATTAAAGGCAGCTTTCCGCACAGTTCTGATAGATACGTGAGCTGTGCACTCATGTTAATAACATCTACTTGCGGTATTTCGCGTAGATTTTCAATTTCCAGGCCAAGTGTTTCGCGCAATTGGGTTGCCCGGGGTAAATCCAGAGGTTCAAGACGTTTTTGCGCCGCTTGCAGTGCGAGCAGCGCGGCTTTCACATTGCCGCTTAATTGTAATTGCTGGCTGGCAATGTTTAATAGTTGCTCTACTTCAGCAACAGCTGTTGATTCGCGACTTTCTGCAAGTTGCGTATAAAGCGTCTGTAGCGCCTCTTGCTGGTCACGTGATTCAGCCAGCTTTTGTTCCAGAACTACTGTACGTGCATTGGCCTGTGAGCTATGCTCTTCAGCCTGCTGTGCCAGCTTTAAACTTTGCTCATTAATGGCCTGGTATTGTTCCAGCTTGTGGCTGAGAGACTGTTCAATGTCATTAAACTTATGCCTGGTGTTTAGCCATTGCCAGGCTAGAATTAAAAGCGCGACGATGATGAGAGCAGTGGTGCCGATATGTACCATGGAGGGTTTGTTTTTTTGTAACAGCGGCAGTTGTGTTTGTTGGCCAGTCATGATGTTTGACCAGTTATGATTTAACAGGCTGTGATTTAACAAGCTGTGATAAGCATTGCAACATTGCTTCATCCCCCGGTGCTTTTGCCACCAATACTTTCAAGCCCAATGGCCTAGTTTGTTCGGCTATTCTCTCATGATTTACACATAAGGTGACATGGCGCAACCATGGCTCCTCACCCGCCATCTTTAACAGATAACGCATGGCTTCACTGCTGGTAACTACGATTGCATCAAGTTTGTTTTGTTGCCATTGTGTGTTGAGCAATGCGGTATCCAGCTGTGGATTTATACGTTGATAGCATTCGGCAAAATATACATGGGCGCCACGTGCTTTCATGACCTCTGCCATCAACTCACGCCCGCCCACGCCACGAAAGATAGCAATGGTTTTACCTGAGACATTCTGCATTTCAGGTAATGCAAGTAAGGATTCACTATCGTAGCGGCCTTGTGGAATCAGTGCCTTGTGTACACCATACTTTTCAAGTGCGGATGCAGTTTGCTGGCCAATGGCAGCGAATTTTAAATTTTCAGGTAATTTCGCGTAGCATTTAAGTACGCGTGGCATGGAAAAATCTACCGCATTAGTGCTGATGAATATTGCCCAGTCTGTATTTCTCAGTTGAGTTAACTGTTGTTCAAAGGCTTGATAATCCTGCAATGCTGAAACAGCAATTAATGGAAACGGGATAGCAGCGCCGCCTAGCTGTTCAATAGCTTTACATAAACTCTGCGCCTGATCGGCTGGCCGGGTAACCGCGATATGTAATCCTTGCAGTAGGTGCTTAGAAGTCATAATCAGGCTTGCCCGGTGCGCATTTGCCTATTTTTACAGCGCTGCCAGAATCTTGTCTGCACCTTGTGCAATCAACTGGGCGGCTAATTTCTGGCCTAACGCTTCAGCATTATTTCTATTGCCAGTGGCTGTTTCAACCAGCATCTGTTTACCGTCAACACTGGCTACAAAACCGGTGATACGGATGTTGTCGCCTTCACAGGTTGCATAGGCGCCCAGCGGTACAGTACAGCTACCTGCAAGCGTACGGCTCATGCCGCGTTCAGCCTCTACACAAACTTGTGTATCTGCGTGGTTGAGTGGTGCGAGTGTGGCAATCAGGTCCGGGCGGCTGGTGCTGATTTCTATGCCTAAAGCACCTTGGCCAACGGCAGGGATGCTTTGCTCAGGTGCAATAAATTGACGGATTCTTTGACCTAATTCCAGGCGAATCAGGCCTGCGGCGGCAAGGATGATGGCTGCATATTGGCCTTCGTCCAGCTTGCGCAAGCGCGTTTGCAGATTGCCGCGTAACGATTCGATTTTTAGCAGAGGAAAACGAGCCTGCAACTGGCTTTGGCGGCGCAGGCTGGAGGTGCCGACGATGCTGCCTGCTGGTAAGTCTTCAAGCGAGGCAAAGTCATTGGAAACAAACGCATCGCGCGCATCTTCGCGCTCTCCGGTTGCTGCCAGCATAAAGCCCTCCGGCAGGTTCATCGGTACGTCTTTCATGCTATGTACAGCAAGATCAGCGCGGCCGTCTGCCAGGGCTGTTTCCAGCTCCTTCACAAACAGGCCTTTGCCACCAACTTTAGCCAGCGGTGTATCCAGAATCTGGTCGCCGGTGGTGGTCATGCCTAGAATGGAAACATCGGTTTCAGGGTAAAGTGCCTGTAAACGGCTTTGAATATGGAGAGCTTGCCACATGGCAAGTGCACTTTCACGGGATGCGATGACCAGTTTTTTGGGTGTTGGCATATTTGAGGCTGGGTTGGTGGAGTTGTTCATGCGCTAACTACAAGCTATTAAAAGAGCTTTTATTTTATCACAAGCTATTTCATCACAAGCTTATAGTGCAGCCTTTAAAATCCGTGTGTCCTCAAAGCTATCAACTCACCGTTACTTGCGCATCACCTTTTTGCACATCTCTTTTTTGCATAGTGCCGATTACAGCTGCTTGATTAAAGCCATCCGCGTTGAAAGCCGCTAATACCGCATCCACACTTTCAGGTGCGCAGCTTACTAATAAACCGCCACTGGTTTGCGGGTCGCATAGTAGTTTACGCTGCCACTCTGTGATTTCAGTTCCCAGAATTACACCCCCACCATAGCTGGACCAATTGCGTGCCGCCGCCCCGGTTGCATAGCCATTTTTTGCCAGCTGCAAGGCAATGTTTATAAATGGAATGCGATTAAATTCAACCTGCGCCTGCAGTTGCGAGCCTCGACAGACTTCAAGTAAGTGCCCGAGCAAGGCAAACCCGGTAACGTCAGTCAATGCGTGTACGCCCGCCATATTTGCCAGTGCCGTACCAGTGCGATTCAGTTGGGTAGTTACAGCTATCATCTGCTGGTAGCCATCAGCGCTTAATTCGCCTTTTTTCAGCGCCGCGCTCAGTACACCGATACCTAATGGTTTTCCCAGGATAAGCACGTCGCCTGCCTGTGCTTTGTCATTACGTTTTACTTTATCAGGATGCACGATACCTAACGCCACCAAGCCATATATCGGCTCCGGTGAGTCTATGGAATGTCCACCGGCAATAGGGATGCCTGCAGACTGGCAAACCGAGGCCCCGCCGGCCATGATTTGCTGGATAGTCTCTATTGGCAGCTTGTCAATCGGCATGCCGACGACTGCCAGCGCCAAGATCGGCTGACCACCCATAGCATAAATATCTGACAGCGCATTGGTTGCGGCAATGCGGCCAAAGTCAAAAGCATCATCGACAATCGGCATGAAGAAATCGGTCGTGGCAATAATTGCCTGCGTGTCATTCAGACGGTATACAGCTGCATCATCACTAGATTCCAACCCAACCAATAAATCTGGAAACATGCCTGCCTGAGGTAAACCTGACAAAATCTCTGAAAGTACAGCAGGGGCAATCTTGCAGCCGCAACCCCCGCCATGCGAATACTGTGTGAGGCAAACTTTACTCATTATTTATCTTTCATTTCGAATCAAATCTTTAGCGGCCTTGCGCAGACTATCGCTATCCAGTGCAGTTAGTTTTAACACGCCGGCATTGTCCAGTTGCTGGAACCCTATACCAGACGAGCGTTTATAGGCCGGGTCATAATGCTGAGTGAGCAATTCGTCCACAAGTAGTTCCCATTCGCCTTGTTGCGCAATATTGCACCAATGCTTGATAACTTCACGACCGTGCATCTCTACCAGTAGCGACAAACGCTCAATCAGCAGGGATGGATCATTGAGGAAATGCACATAATCTTCCATTAAGAATTTTACACGGACGTCCTGTGGTACTTCTATGCGCACACAAGGTGACGCACGCATGCGTTCAACCAATGCGGTAGGCAAACTTAATACGCCGACTTTACGGCTCTCGGCCTCAATATAAACCGGACGGTTTGCTGTAAAAGCACGTAGTGCGTCCCACAGTCTGGTTTCAAAAGTTTTTTGCGATGGCTGCGGTTGGTCTGGCAATTTACCGAGAAGTGAGCCTCGGTGTTGCGCTAACTCTTCTAAATCCAGAACCTGTGCACCTTGTTCGGCTAGTGCATGCAATAGATGACTTTTCCCCGAGCCTGTGCCGCCGCTTATTACACAAAAATCTAATAGCTTGGGTAATGTTTCCAGAGATGTAATCACATGGCGCCGATAGTTTTTGTAACCGCCTTCCAGTTGGGCTGTGTTCCACCCTACTTGCGCCAGAATATGCGCCATTGCCCCGCTGCGCATACCACCACGCCAGCAATACACTAAAGGCCGCCAGGATTTTGGATGCTCGCTGAATTTTTCTTCCAGATGCTGCGCAATATTTCGTGCAATCAAGGCTGCGCCCAATTTTTTTGCCGCGAACGGTGATACCTGAGTATATAAGGTGCCAATGCGGGCGCGTTCTTCATTGTTCAGTACCGGCACATTAATCGCACCGGGAATATGATCATCAGCGAACTCTGCCGGTGAGCGTACATCCAGAATGTTGTCGAAAGCGTTAAAAGCTTGTGAAATTTCGATGAGTTTATATGTGGCCATGATGTATTTAAAACTTCGCTAGTTAAGACATGCGTATCAGGTGCTGTTGGCGGCGGCTCACAGTGACTGTTTCTGGCACATTTTTTAACAGTGCCACCCATTGTTTTTCACCTTGTTCTTCATTGCTGCGTTTTTCATAGCCTAGAATGTACGCAGTTGAGACTAAACAATTGCGATGCAGCCTGATAAAAAGATTATCGAACTCATGCTCCAGGTGCGTCAGTGATTCCTCAATTAAATACTCACGTTCTGCGGTGCGTACAGTTATATATTTAAGTTCAGCGCGTAGATAAATGATGTCTGCAATCGGCACCAGCAGTATTCGTCCACGCTCAGTGATGGTCAGGTGTGTTCTTTGTGGAGATAGGGGCTGGAGCGCTGCAAGTTGCTGGGGTAGCAGTGCGCGTGTTTTTTGTAGTGCGGTTTGCAGCCGTTCCTGGCGTATCGGCTTTAATAAATAATCTACCGCGTTCATGTCAAAAGCCTGTATGGCGTAGTTATCAAATGCGGTGGTAAAAATAACGGCGGGTGGCCTGACTAATTTTTGTAGATGTTGTGCGGCCTCTATGCCGTCCATTTCCGGCATGCGAATATCAAGCAGGATTATGTCCGGCTGCATATCTTCAGCAAGCTGAAGTGCTTCTTTACCGTTTTTTGCTTCGCCTACAATCTGTAAATTGCCAATGTCGGTTAACAGGTCGCGTAAGCGGCTACGGGCGGGGGCTTCATCATCAGCAATTAAAATTTTTAGCATAGATATCACAGATTCTGTTTTTGGTGGGGCAGCGTAATGTGTACTTCGTACTCACCGTTTTCCTGCTTACTTTTTAATGTGGCTTCAAGGTCAAAATGCAGGGTCAGGCGTTCCTTAATGTTGTTTAGCGCCATTTTATTACCATTGTGATGGTTGTTTTGCGTGTTGTACGGGTTGGTTAATATCAGGTGGATCTCATTCTGCCTGGTATAAATCTGAATGTTGATGATGCCGCCGCCAGCTAGTGGTTCAATGCCGTGATATACCGCATTTTCCAACAAGGGCTGTAGTATTAGCGGCGGAATCAGCGCATCTGGCGGCATATTATCAATCTGCCACTGAATGTTAAGGCGTTCGTTCAAACGTAATTTTTCAAGTGCCAGATATTGTCTACATAAAGCGATTTCCTGCGCCAGCGGCACCAGTTCCCGGTTATCTGCCATCAATACACGGAACAGGTCTGCCATGTCTTCCAGCGCGGTTTCAGCCTGTTTGGGCTGGCTACGGATCAGCGACAGCACCGCATTGATACTATTGAATAAAAAATGTGGGCGTATGCGAGCCTGCAACGCCTGTAATCTGGCTTCGGCTATGGCTGGAGAATATGCGCGCTGGCGCAGATTAAAATAATATAAAGTGAGTGCGCTGACTGCAAACACACAAACCAGCATCCGTGATAATTGCGGTAAGTCATTAAAAAGCCAAAACTGCGTAAAAAGACTATAAATTATTGCATTACACAGCATCACCATTATTAATATAGTGATGATGCCTTGCCTGTAGTTCAGTTTGATAATCAGCGGGTAGCCACTATAAAGTACAAGTAGGCTGGTTAACAGCATTGGCTGTGCGTACATGGAAATCGTTGCAATGCGTTCAAGAAAATCAGTAAGGCTGGTGCTTAGCGTGTAAGCAATTAAAATCAACACAGTGTTAGCGATGATAAGTATGCGTAACGCGATACCTAAATTGCGCATATTGGGTAAGCGGTTTGCGTTTCTCATGTCGGTTTTATCAGCGTGTTGATTACCTTGTTTTAAGTTGCTGTATCTAAAAAGCATTTGTTTTGCATTATACTTACACATCGATGAGACCTTTGCAAAGGTCCCTCAAATAATTGTCATAAAAGACAAAGTTTAAATAGATAGGCAAAGTAAAGTGACAGAAAAAACAAACTCGCTCAATAAAAAAGACACCAGCTGGTCAGGACGTTTTAACGAGCCGGTGGCAGAGCTGGTTAAAAAATACACAGCATCGGTAGGGTTTGATTATCGGTTGGCGATGTATGACATACAAGGTTCAATCGCACATGCACATATGTTGAGTGCGCAAGGCATTATCTCGCAAGCTGATTTTCAGTCTATAGAAAAAGGTCTGGCCGAAATCCAGCAGGAAATTGAAGCCGGCCAATTTGAATGGCTACTTGATCTGGAAGATGTGCATCTTAATATTGAAAAGCGATTAACGGATAAAATCGGTGACGCAGGTAAGCGCTTACATACTGGCAGAAGTCGTAACGACCAGGTGGCAACCGATGTGCGTTTGTGGTTGCGTACGACTGTTGATCAAGTGATTGCCGGTTTGCGTAAACTGCAAATCAGCCTGCTGGATTTGGCTGAAACACATTTTGATACCGTCATGCCGGGCTTTACCCACCTGCAAGTGGCACAGCCGGTTACACTTGGCCATCACTTGATGGCTTATGTGGAGATGCTGAAACGTGATGCAGCACGTTTTGCCGATTGTAGAAAGCGCATTAATCGCCTGCCATTAGGTGCTGCTGCACTTGCCGGCACCAGCTACCCGATAGACCGTGAAATGGTAGCCAAGAGTTTAGGTTTTGATGGTGTATGTGAAAACTCATTGGATGCAGTGTCTGACCGTGACTTTGCGATTGAATTTACCTTTGCTTCTTCATTGGTGATGACGCATTTATCGCGCTTGTCTGAAGAGCTGATTTTGTGGAGTTCACCAAGATTCGCGTTTGTTGATATTGCTGATCGTTTCTGTACCGGTTCATCTATCATGCCGCAAAAGAAAAATCCCGATGTGCCGGAATTGGTGCGCGGTAAAACCGGCCGTGTATATGGTCACTTAACCGCTTTGCTCACTTTGATGAAAGGCCAGCCGCTGGCTTACAATAAAGACAATCAGGAAGATAAAGAGCCATTGTTCGATACCGCAGATACCTTGCTGGTGACGCTGGAAATTTATGCCGATATGATGCGTGGCATTACCGTGAATAAAGAAAATATGCGACAGGCTGCGCAAGAAGGTTTTGCTACAGCGACTGATCTGGCTGATTATCTGGTGAAAAAAGGCATGCCGTTTAGAGACGCGCATGAGGCTGTAGCGCTGGCCGTGCGCCATGCGGTAGATAAAAAAGTGGATTTAAGTGACTTGTCATTAGAGACTTTGCAGCAATTCGCACCTGAAATTAGCGATGATGTTTACGCAGTGCTAACATTAGAGGGTTCACTGCACAGTCGTAACCATATTGGCGGCACCGCACCCGCGCAGGTGAAGGCTGCAATCACAAGAGCTAGAGCAGAAATGGCTTAATTATGAAAACTTACCAAGCAAGGCAACAAATCACAATGTTGGCGTTAAGCCTGATAACACTGCTGCATAGTCCTTTGTTGTTTGCTGACGTAAGTGCTGAATATACAACCGCCTGGCCGTTGCAGGCTGGCGAAAGTGTCAGGGATCTGGCGTATTTGTTTTATCCTAAAAACAAACGCATGCAGCAGTATTTCATTGCTGAAACTATTAAATTAAATGTGGAGGCTCAGCCTGAGCTTCATCCGTCTACAATCTTTGGTCAGGATAATGTCATCCTTATTCCAAATATCAAAGAGCTGTCAAAAAAGAGTGTTCTTGAATCCGGGTACTGAAATTAGTGCATGGTGATAACAGCTTTAACTGCTGGCCAAGATCTTTTTCATATTAAAAATACCCGCTAAAGACCTCCGCCCATTTTTGGGGTAAACCTGATTTATTTATCAGCGTCATTGCACATGAATGGTGCATCGTTTTATATTTTAACAAATAATAAATTGAAATTAATGGTTATGTTTCAATGTGTTATTGTCTATTTTTAGCTTGGGCATACATATTGCTTTATTAAGCTTAAATATGCACTATCTGGGTTAAACATGCTGCTTGTGATGTTGGTTGATGATGATGTGGCGAGAACGGCGCCTTTGAAACAGTCATTAACTGATGCGGGCTACCAGGTGATTGCGCATCTATCAAGCACCGCAAACCTGGATGATGCAGTGCGTGAGTTGCAACCGGATATTGTGATTATTGATACAGACTCACCAAGTAGAGATACATTGGAAAATCTTTGTGTCATGAATGAGACTGTACCGAAACCAATTTTAATGTTTACGCATGATGGTGATATTCAAAAAATGCGTGAGGCTACGAAGGTTGGTGTATCTGCGTATGTTGTTGGTGACTTGGCGAGTGAAAGTTTAATGCCAGTGATTAATGCGGCAATTGTCAGATTTGAAGAGGTGAAGTTCTTAAGAGAAGAGTTGGATGAGACCAAACAGAAGCTGGCGGAGCGCAAAGTGCTGGAAAAAGCCAAAGGTCTGTTAATGAAAGAACATGGTTTTGATGAGGATCATGCTTATGCAATGTTGCGAAGTGTGGCGATGCGTCAGAATAAAAAAATATCAGTATTAGCAAAAGAAGTGATAGAAACGGCAACGAGGCTGCTCTAGTCACTGGGTATAGATGTGCAGTGCCGGGCAATGATGGATCCGGCATTGAGTGCAGGTAGGCAGTAGATGGATTTTGGGCGGTGTGATTGCCCTGTGGACAAAGGCGTCCTTGCAATGGTTGTTTTTAAACCAGCTGCAGGGACGCCTTTTTTGTTTTCAATATTTGAGTTTATTTTTTTGGTGGGCAATATGAATTTAGTAAAGCCAGAACTTACAGAAGTGAATATCGGGTTTATTCCCTTAACTGATTGCGCGCCTATTGTTGTTGCCGCGCGTATGGGTTTTGATAAAAAGTATGGTATCAGCATTAATTTGCACAAAGAATCTTCATGGGCTGCAATACGTGACAAGCTGATTAGCGGTGACCTGCATGCAGCGCACGCCCTGTATGGCATGGTGTACGGCGCTGAGCTTGGTATTGGCGGACAGCAGAAGGATATGGCGGTATTGATGACGCTTAACCACAACGGCCAGGGCATTACCTTATCCAATCAATTAAAAACGCTGGGTATTACTAATGGCACTGAGTTAAGCCGCCTGTTAAAACAATATCCTGCAAAACTCACGTTTGCTCAGACTTTTCCTACCGGTACGCATGCCATGTGGCTGTATTACTGGTTAGCCAGCCATGATATTGACCCGCTGCATGATATTAAAACCACAGTTGTACCGCCGCCGCAGATGGTGGCCAATCTCAGTTCCGGAAACGTGGCTGGCTACTGCGCCGGTGAGCCGTGGAATGCACGCGCGGTTTATGACAATGTAGGGTTTACCGTGGCTACCAGTCAGGATATCTGGGCAGACCATCCGGAAAAGGTATTGGGTGTTACCGCCGAATTTGCTGATGTTTACCCGCAAACCTGCCGCGCCATGGTGATGGCGATTCTGGAAGCATGCCGTTATCTTGATGTGCTTGCGAATCGCACTCAGGTAACGGACTTGCTTGCAGGCCCGGATTACGTTAATGCGCCTAAAGCGGTGATTCATGACCGCTTTGTAGGCAGTTATGACAATGGCAACGGTAAAAAATGGCAGGATGCCAACGCCATTAAATTCTTCAATGATGGGAAAGTTAATTTCCCTTACCTTTCCGATGGTATGTGGTTCATGACTCAGTTCAAGCGCTGGGGCTTGTTGAAATCGGCACCGGATTACCTCGAAGTGGCAAAAAAAGTGAATCGCATCGACATCTATCAGGGCGCTGCGATGGCGATGGATGTCTCAATCCCATCGAACGTAATGCGGGCAAGTCGTTTAATCGACGGTGTGATTTGGGATGGCAGTGATCCGGATGCTTATGCAAACCGATTCAGCATTCGCGCTTAAGTCTATCAAGGCTGCAAAAATTCAGCTTTTAGAAACATTTATTGATTGATGTGGGATGTAAAACAGGTGGTAGCAGAGATGACAGGAAAAGTTTTTTTAGTAGGGGCAGGGCCAGGTGACCCAGAGCTGATTACGTTAAAGGCGATAAATGCCTTGAAGGTGGCTGATGTGGTGTTGGTAGATGACCTGGTGAGCGCAGAAATTCTTACGCATTGCCCGCAGGCAAGAGTGGTTAATGTTGGTAAACGCGGCGGCTGTAAATCAACACCGCAAAACTTCATCAACCGCATGCTGATTTCATTGGCTGAAAACGGAGAAAAGGTTGTGCGCTTAAAAGGTGGCGATCCATTTCTGTTCGGTCGTGGCGGTGAGGAAATGCTGGCTTTAAAAGCTGCGGGTATCAATTATGAAGTTATTTCAGGCGTAACCAGTGGCATTGCCGTACCGGCAAGCATGGGCATTCCGGTAACCCATAGAGCTTTTACGCACGGCGTCACCATGGTAACTGGCCATACGCAGGATGACGATGCTGTTAATTGGAAAGCACTGGTGGCAGCTAAAACTACACTGGTTATTTACATGGGCATTACCAAAGTTTCTGAAATCGTCAGGCAGTTGCTGGCGGCTGGTATGGAGCAGGATATGCCAAGCATTGCCATTCAGCATGGCACCTTGCAAACAGAGCGACATGTAATTTCACCATTGGCCATGCTGCCTATGGCCGTGCATCAGGAAAAACTGGCTAGCCCTGCCATCATCGTGATTGGTGATGTGGTGCGTTTGGCAAATACCAGGAATTTATTGGCCACTTTGGAAGTGGCTGCTTGAGAAGGAGTATAGGTATGAAGAAGATGAAATTAGTGGTGGTTGGCAACGGCATGGCTGGCATGCGTACTGTAGAGGAACTGTTGAAGATAGCGCCTGATATTTATGACATTACCGTGTTTGGTGATGAGCCTTACCCCAACTACAACCGCATTATGCTATCCCCGGTGCTGGCGAATGAGCAGACCATCGATGACATTATTCTGAATAGTCGTGAGTGGTATGCAGAAAATAATATTGCTTTATATACCAGTGCGCGTGTGAATAAAATCGATCGTATAAACCGTGTGGTGTATGCCGCAGACGGTAGCAGCGCAGAATATGACCGATTGTTGATTGCAACCGGCTCCAAGCCATTCATGCTGCCAGTGCCGGGTTGTGAGCTGGCTGGCGTTATCGGCTATCGCGACATTAAAGACACCAACGACATGATAGACACTGCAAAAAAATACAAACATGCAGTGGTCATCGGTGGCGGACTGCTGGGTCTGGAGGCCGCAAACGGCCTGAAAATCCAGGGCATGGATGTAACGGTTGTGCATAGAAACGAATGGTTACTGGACCGCCAGCTGGATAAAACAGCTGGCCTGATGCTGAAGAAAAACCTTGAGGCCAAAGGGCTTAAATTCCTGCTGGAAACCAATACAGAAAAGCTGATTGGCAGTAAAGAAGGCCGTGTTAAAGCGGTAAGGTTCAGTGACGGTTTGGAAGTTGCTGCCGATTTAGTGGTAATGGCGGTAGGCATACGCCCCAATTTTGAGCTGGCGCAGTCTGCCGGCATTTACTGTGACCGCGGCATTGTGGTTAACGACACTATGCAGACTTTTGATCCGCGCGTTTATTCAGTGGGCGAATGTGTGAGCCATCGCGGTATTTCTTACGGCTTGGTAGCACCTTTGTTTGAAATGGCAAAAGTATGCGCGACCCATCTGGCGAATTTTGGTATTGGTCAATATAAGGGTTCTGTGACTTCTACCAAGCTGAAAGTGACTGGCATAGACCTTTTCAGCGCGGGTGATTTTGAAGGCGGTGACGATACTGAAGAAATAGTTTTACACGATGCAGTTGGCGGGGTTTACAAAAAACTCGTCATCAAAGATGACAAAATCATCGGTAGCGTGCTGTATGGAGATACCACGGATGGTTCGTGGTATTTTCAGATGCTCAGGGATAGCAAACCTATCCACGAGATTCGTGATTACCTGATGTTTGGGCAAGACTCATTGGGTAATACTGGCCATCAGGGTCAGGACAAAGCCGCCGTCATGACCAATGAAATGGAAGTGTGCGGCTGTAACGGCGTGTGCAAGGGCACTATTGTCAAGGCGATTCAGGATAAAGGCCTGTTCACGATTGATGACGTGAAAAAACAAACCAAGGCTGGCTCCAGCTGCGGTTCCTGTGTAGGACTGGTGGAGCAGATTCTCGCCAGTACCTTGGGTGGTGGCTATGCGCCGCCTTCTACCAGCAAGGCGATTTGCGGTTGCAGTGATAAAAACCATGAAGAAGTGCGCGCAGAAATCCGTACCCATAAATACCTCAACATTCCGGATGCGATTAAAGGCATGCAGTGGCGCACCCCTAGCGGCTGCGCAACCTGCCGTCCTGCCTTGAACTATTACCTGTTATCCACCTGGCCGCATGAAGCGGTGGACGATCCGCAATCACGCTTCATTAACGAGCGCGTACACGCCAATATCCAGAAAGACGGTACTTACTCAGTCGTGCCGCGTATGTACGGCGGCGTGACCACGCCGGACCAGCTGCGTAAGATCGCCGATGTGGCTGACAAATATGCGGTACCTATGGTGAAAGTGACAGGTGGTCAGCGTATTGACCTGCTGGGTGTGAAAAAAGAAGACCTGGTCGGTATGTGGAAAGACCTGGATATGCCGTCCGGCTATGCCTACGCTAAAGGTATTCGTACTGTTAAAACCTGTGTCGGTTCCGAGTTCTGCCGTTTCGGCACGCAGGATTCCACCCAGATGGGGATTGATATTGAGAAAGCCTTTGATCACATGTGGGCGCCGCATAAGGTGAAGTTTGCGGTTTCCGGCTGCCCGCGTAACTGCGCTGAATCCGGCATTAAAGATGTGGGCATTATCGGTGTTGATTCCGGTTGGGAAATCTATGTGGGTGGCAACGGCGGTATTAAAACCGAAGTGGCGCAGTTTCTGTGCAAGGTAAAAACTCATGATGAAGTGCTGGAATACTCAGGCGCATTTATTCAAATCTACCGTGAAGAAGCGAGATACCTGGACCGCACCGTGCACTGGCTGGAGCGTGTGGGTCTGGATTATGTGAAAAAACGTGTGGTTGAAGATAATGAGGGCAGAAAGCAGGCTTACGAGCGCTTGCTGTATGCCTTGCAAGGCGCGGTGAATCCGTGGGCAGAGCGCGTAGAGAAGCGTGACCAATATAAAGAATTTGAAACAGTTTCAGTTTGATTTTTAGTGAGTTCTAATTTCTGGTTAATTAAGGGAGACTCTCATGAAGAGTAGTTTTTGGCAGGTTGGACATAAACCAACATTATTTTCTGCGTTTTTATATTTTGATCTGAGTTTTATGGTGTGGGTTCTGCTGGGGCCATTGGCGGTACAGATGGCAACCGATTTGCAGTTATCACCATCACAGAAAGGCTTAATGGTAGCAACGCCGGTATTGGCGGGTGCGCTGTTAAGAATCGTCATGGGCGTGCTGGTGGATCAGATCAAACCCAAGATGGCAGGCTTGGTTGGCCAAGTGATTGTAATTTTGAGCCTGCTGTTGGCATGGCTACACGGCATCCATACTTTCCAGCAGGCGCTGATGCTGGGCTTGGGGCTGGGCTTTGCGGGTGCCGCGTTTGCAGTGGCGCTGCCGCTGGCATCGCGCTGGTATCCACCTGAGCATCAGGGTACCGCACTGGGTATTGCCGGTGCCGGTAACTCGGGCACGGTATTTGCCGCGCTGTTTGCACCGGGTTTAGCAGTGGCATTTGGCTGGAACAATGTATTCGGCCTGGCCCTGATACCGCTGGTGCTGGTGTTGGTGATTTATATGTTTTTTGCAAAAGATACTGCTGATGCACCGCTACCTAAATCATTGAGCCAGTATTTGGCTATACTCAAAGATAAAGATGCCTGGTGGTTCATGTTCTTTTATAGCGTCACCTTTGGAGGTTTTGTCGGGTTGGCATCATCACTAACCATTTATTTTAATGACTTGTACAGCCTGGGGCCTGTAGTTGCTGGCTACTGTACTGCGGCTTGTGTTTTTTCTGGCTCCTTGGTGCGCCCTCTAGGCGGCGTGATTGCTGACAGAATCGGTGGCGTGAAAACCTTATTGGTCATGTACAGCGTGGCTGCTCTATTGCTGCTGCTAATGAGCTTTGGACAACCTACTTATCAGTTAGCTTTGGCAATAATCATTCCGGTGATGGCAGTATTGGGTATGGGCAATGGTGCCGTGTTCCAGTTGGTGCCGCAACGCTTTCGCAAGGAGATTGGCGTGATGACAGGTTTAGTCGGCATGGCAGGTGGTGTGGGGGGCTTTTATCTGGCAGCGAGTCTGGGTTACTTCAAGCAGAATTTTGGCAGCTACCAGATTGGTCTGGTTATTTTCTCAGGCTTGGCTGTCCTTGCCATGGTAGGCTTGCTGGGTGTTAAAACGCGCTGGAGAACTACTTGGGGTTCCACAACCACCGCCAAGGTTTAATCAGAAGCGCATATTCGATATGTCATTAAAATTCAGCACAGGTCAATCCAGCCTTACCGGGCCAAGACCACGTAATGAAGATTACGTGGGGCTGGTGACGCCTGCCCGCGAGCAGTTAAATGTGAAGGGCGCAATTATTGCTGTGGCAGATGGCGTGAGTGGCAATGCCGGCGGCGGCGAAGCGGCTGAAATGACCGTCAGAACCGTCACTACGGATTATTACGCAACACCGGATACCTGGGAGCCGCTGAAAGCGCTGGATAAGGTGCTTACCGCAGCTAACCGCTGGCTGATGGCACAGGCCAATGCCAACCGCGATATGGCAGGCATGGCGACTACGCTGTCTTTGCTACTGTTGCGTGGCCAGCGTTATTACGCGGCGCATGTCGGTGATACACGCATCTATTTGTACCGTAATGGTATGCTCAAGCAGCTGACTACTGACCACGTTTGGGATAGGCCGGATATGCGCCATGTGTTGAAGCGCGCCGTTGGTCTTGATCAGCATTTGTCTGTGGACTTTATAGAAGGCGAGCTTAGCCTCAATGATGTTTTCATCATTATGAGTGACGGTGTGTGGGGCGCACTCGATGAACAGGCTATACACAAATATCTGGCGCTTTATGATGATCCATCACTGCTTTGCAAATATTTGACCAGAACTGCGCTGGAGAAAGGCAGTCAGGATAATTGCACGGCAGTAGCAATCAAGGTGACCGAGTTGGGTGAAGATACACTTTCTGAACTTATTGCCAGCGGCAGGCATTTAACAGTACCTGACAAGTTAAATGCCGGTGATGTACTGGATGATTTTGAGATTGTAGAGCTGCTGCATGAGTCACGTGCCAGCCTGCTGTATAAGGTGCGGCATGTGCAGACGCGCCAGCTGTTTGTGCTGAAAACCCTGCAGCCGCTATTTGCTGCTGACAAGGAAACATGTGCGGCATTGCTGAATGAGGAATGGCTGGCAAAACGTGTGGTGTCGCAATATGTGCCGCAGGTGTTTCCGGTGTCGCTGGAGCGCCGCAGCAAACTGTACTTCATTATCAGCTGGCACGAAGGTGTAACTTTGCAGCAGCGTCTGGATAGTGGGCATCACTTTACCATGGCCGGTGTGACTAAAATCGGTATCGATATGATGCGCGGCATAGGGGCGTTGCACCGCCTGAATATTATTCACCGTGACATCAAGCCTGCCAATGTGCATCAGGCCAGTGACCAGCGTTTGCGTATTTTGGATCTGGGTATCGCTACCAGTAGCAGCATAGGCAATATTGAGGCGATGCAGAACCCGGGCACGCCAAGCTTTATGGCGCCGGAGCTGTTTGATGGTGTCGCAGCCAATGCCAGCACCGACATCTACGCCGCCGGTGTGACCTTGTATCACTTGCTGACACGCAAATATCCCTATGGTGAGGTGGAGCCGTTTCAGAATCCTAAGTTTGGCGATCCGGTGCCTCCTTCAAGGTACAGACCGGATACGCCTTACTGGCTGGAAAACATTATTTTGAAAGCCGTGGCACGCTCACCGGAAGCGCGGTTTGAGACAGCTGAAGAAATGCTGCTGGCGCTTGAGTACGGTGAATTAAAGCCGATACTGGCACCTGCCAGAACGCCGCTGGTAGCAAGAGCCAGATTTGTGAAATGGCAGTGGATTGCTACGTTTTCCTTGATTTTGAATTTTCTACTGGTTTATTTATTGATCATCGTCTGATTTGCGGCGAAACCGTATTTACATAAAGGATTAAACAACATGAGTAATTGGGTGAAAGTGCTGCTTTTAGCAGATATTCCAAAACTTGGCGCACGGGTGGTGCGTACCAAAAATAGCGAGATCGGCGTGTTTCGTTTGGAGGATGACCGTGTTTTTGCCATCAACAATCAATGTCCGCACAAAGGTGGCCCATTGTCACAAGGCATCGTGTATGGCGATAAAGTGGCCTGCCCTTTGCACAGCTGGAAAATCAGCCTGATTGACGGCAAAGCCGAAGAGCCGGACGTGGGGCAGACTGCTTGTTTTAATACCAAGGTTGAAGATGGATTTGTTTATTTAGAACTAAAAGAGTAATTAATTGATGAAACAAACAAAATCGACTTGTTGTTATTGCGGCGTGGGCTGCGGGGTGATTATTCATTCCGATAACAACAAGATTGTTGATGTAAAGGGCGACCCGGATCATCCGGCGAACTTTGGGCGTTTATGCACCAAAGGCGCTACCCTGCACCTCACCGCCAAGCTGGATAACCGCTTGCTTTACCCGGAAATGCGTACTTCACGTGCTACGCAGCGCCAGACTTCCAGTTGGGATGAGTCGTTGGATTTTGTAGCCGATAAGTTTGCCGAAACTATTAAAAAACACGGCCCTGATAGTGTGGCGTTTTATATTTCAGGCCAGCTGCTGACCGAAGATTATTATGTGTTCAATAAATTGGCTAAAGGTTTGATAGGCACCAATAACGTGGATTCCAATTCGCGGCTGTGCATGTCGTCGGCAGTCGCGGGTTATAAAACCACGCTGGGTTCAGATGCGCCACCGGCGTGTTATGAAGACATAGACCATACCAATTGTTTGCTGATTGCAGGTTCTAACACTGCATTTGCGCACCCGATTATTTTCAGGCGCATTGAAGATGCCAAAGCCAAGAATTCTGATTTAAAAATCATTGTAGTAGACCCACGTAAAACCGATACTGCCATGTCTGCTGACCTGCATCTGGCAATTCTGCCGGGTACCGATGTGGCGTTGTTTAACGGCATGCTGCATGTGCTGCTATGGGAAGGCTTGCTGGATAACGCATTTATTAAAACCAATACCACCGGCTTTGAAACTTTGAAGGACACGGTGCGTGAATACACGCCGAAAATGGTGGCAGATATCTGCGGCATTCAAGAAGCCGATATTATTAACGCCGCTAAATGGTTTGGCGCGGGTCCAAGTCTGTCCATGTATTGCATGGGTTTGAATCAATCCATACACGGCACAGACAAAAATGCCGCATTGATTAATCTGCATTTGGCGACCGGTCAAATCGGCAAGCCCGGTGCCGGGCCGTTTTCACTCACCGGCCAGCCCAATGCCATGGGTGGGCGCGAGGTGGGCGGCATGGCGAATTTGATGTCAGGCCATCGTGATCTGGCTAACCCGCAACATCGTGCCGAAATAGCCAAACTGTGGGGCGTAGACAGCGTGCCACAAACTGCCGGTAAAACCGCAGTAGAAATGTTTGATGCAGTCAAAACCGGTGAAATCAAGGCCATCTGGATTGCCTGTACCAACCCTGCGCACTCCATGCCGGATTTGAATAATGTGTTACAAGCGCTGGGTAATGCCGAACTGGTAGTGGTGCAAGATGCCTTTAACAATACCAGTACCGGCAAGTATGCCGATGTGCTGCTGCCAGCCAGCACCTGGGGTGAAAAAGAAGGCGTAGTCACTAATTCCGAGCGCAGAATCACCCGCGTGAATTCTGCCGTGACGCCACCGGCACAGGCGCGCCATGACTGGGCGATTATGGTGGATTTTGCACAGCGTCTGGAACGCATGCTGGGCAAGCTATCAACCTTGTTTCCTTACACCACAACGGAAGAAATATTTAATGAACATCGTGCAACTACCACTGGCCGAGACTTGGATATCAGCGGCTTGAGTTATGCAGTGCTTAACGATGCTGGCCCGCAGCAATGGCCGTTTAAAAACGGCGATAGCGCAGGCAAGGCACGGCTGTATGAAGACGGTGTGTTTGCCACTGCCGATGGCAAAGCCATTTTTAGCAACACCAGTTACAAGCCAACAACAGACAAGGTAGATGCGCGTTATCCGCTGCATTTGCTCACTGGTCGCCTGCGTGACCAATGGCATGGCATGAGCCGTACCGGCACGGTGGCGCAATTGTTTAACCATGCGGAAGAGCCTTTTATTTACATGAACCCTGACGATATGTCGCGCCGTATAATCAAAGACGGCGATATTGTTAAGGTGAGTAATAAGCGCGGCAGTCTGGTGCTGCCGGTAAAAGCTTCTAATGATATTCAGGTGACACAGACCTATATTCCCATGCATTGGGGCAGTGAGTTCATGAATGGCCTGGGTGTCAATGCCATGATGCCGGCTGATTTTGATAAGACTTCAAAACAGCCTGAACTCAAGCACGCAGCTATCAAGGTAGAAAAACTGACCTTGCCATGGCGTATGACCATTATGCGCAGTATCCGTGATCTTTCATCGCTGGAAAAATTACGTGGATTGATGAAAATGTTTGATTACGCCAGTTGCGGCCTGTTTGGCCGTCAGCAGCATGGGTATGCAGGCATGCTCATCTTCAAGGCGGCACATAGTGTAGCGCCAGATATTGCGCTAATCGCTGAAATTGACGCTATTCTGGGAATGACGGATGACATGCCGCTACTGAATTATCAGGATGAAAAACGCGGCATCAGCAAACGCATTCTTGTGGAATCCGCCGATGTTGCAGGTTTGGATAAAAAAGTGACTGGGGTGCGCCTGATTGGCGAGACACTTGCTACAGAATGGCTGAAAGAAGTCATGAGTTCAGGTGAGTTTACCACCGACCTCAGGCGATGGGCTTTGGCACCATTAAGTGCGCCCCCTGCCAGCCAGCCCGGCCGGGGTAAGATTGTCTGCAATTGTCTGGATGTTTCAGAGAATGAAATTATTGATGCGGTGTCGCGAGGGGCTGATCTAATTACGCTGCAGAATAAACTGAAATGCGGCACAGAATGTGGTTCATGTGTGCCGGAGTTGAAGAAGTTGATTAGTATTCATGGAAAAACCCATTGAGAAAAGCCAATTGAACGGCTGTACGTCTGTGATTAAAAAGCTAGTCCAGAAACAATTCCAGCAATTCATTCAAAAAGCGCTGTCCCAGCAGGGTAGGTTGTATGCGGCCATGATCTAAAGTAAGCAGCCCTTTGTTTTGCGCCGTTTTTATCGCGGCATCAAGGCGTTGCAAACTCAAACCAGTGCGTTGCTGGAACAAGCTCAATGGCACACCCTCAATCAACCGTAACGCATTCATCATGAATTCAAAGCCAAGCTCATCCTGGCTGATCTCCCATACGCGCTCTACAGCATTACCAAGGCTTGCCTGCTCCATGTAGGCTTTGGGGTGTTTAGCTCTGGTTTCGCGGGTGATCTTGTCGTGGTAGCTTAGTTTGCTGTGTGCGCCGGCACCTATGCCTAAATAATCGCCGAATTGCCAGTAATTGAGGTTATGTCTGGCCTGCATGCCTTTTTTAGCAAAAGCGGAAGTTTCGTAATGCTCATAACCATGCACTGCCAGTAGATCTTCAATCGCTATCTGCATATCGCTACTGGTGTCATCGTCCGGCAGGCTGGGCGGGGTGCGATGAAATGGCGTGTTGGGTTCTAATGTAAGATGATAAAACGATAAATGGTCTGGGCCTAAGGCTATGGCTTGTTTTGCATCTTGCAAGGCATGTTCCAGCGTTTGCTGCGGTAGCGCATACATCACGTCAAAATTCACGCGTTCAAAGGTTTTTAGCGCAAGTTCGGCGGCAATTATTGCCTGCTTGTCGTCATGAATGCGGCCTATGGCTTTCAGGTAATCTGCGTTAAAACTTTGTATACCTAACGATAAACGGTTCACTCCCGCCTGTTTGTATCCTGAAAAGTGAGCGCTATCAACAGTGCCAGGGTTTGCTTCCAGTGTAATCTCTGCATCGTATTCCAGCGGAGTAAGCGCTCGCACATTACTTAATATCCTGTCGATTGCTTCCGGAGAGAACAGGCTAGGCGTACCGCCACCAAAGAATATGCTTTTGATCTTTTTACCCCAGACTTTGGGGGTGGCTGCTTCTAAATCGGCAATCAACGCATCAACATAAGCTGTTTCGGGTATCTCGCCATTTTTATGGCGACTTTCATGCGAGTTAAAATCGCAATATGGACATTTGCGCACGCACCAGGGTATGTGTATATAAAGTGAGAGCGGCGGTGGATTGCTTAAACCGGAAAGCGTACTGGCACCCGCAAGCGGTGCGATGGCGTTGACAGGCTCGGCATTAAAGCTGGGCGCAGGTTTGATTTCGATGATTTTTTTGATACTGATTTACCTTTTGTAAGGATTCACTAGCGAATCAACTAGCTGATGCAGAGCATCGCGCATCTGCTGTTCAGATACTTCCATCAGCAGGCCATCTTCAAGTGCATCCTGTGCAATCTGTTTGATTTCATCAAAGTTCTCGGTCATCACTTTGACTTTTTCGGTACATGAAACTACGCTCTTGTCATCACGCACCCATTTAGGCCATGTAGTTTTATCAGTACTACTCATTGCTCAGCCTTTCCAGTTTTTGCAGCAGTTTGGCCATGGCGTGGCCGCGGTGGCTGATGCGGCTTTTGATTTCCAGCGGCAGTTCTGCCACCGTTTTACCGGTTTTGTCATCCAGGAATAAAGGATCATAACCAAAGCCATCACTGCCACGATATTCGCGCAGGATAACCCCCGGCCAACTGCCTTCGGCGATGATGGGTTCCGGATCGTGCTCATGGCGCACCAGTACCATCACGCAGTAAAAATGCGCATGCCGATTGGAGATATTGCTCATTTCCAGCAGCAGTTTGTCATTGTTGCGCTCATCCTGTGTGAGCAGGCTATTGGGTGCGTTTTTGCCGGCATAACGTGCCGATAATACCCCCGGCGCACCTTGCAGTGCATCCACACACAAGCCGGAATCATCAGCCAGCGCTGGCAGGCCGGTATGTTTGCTGGCGTGGCGTGCCTTGGCCAGCGCGTTTTCTAAAAACGTACAGTGTGGTTCTTCGCATTCCGGTACATTGAATTCGGATTGCGGAATGATCTCAATGTTTAGATCATTGAGTACATGCTGAATCTCTTTTAACTTGCCTTTGTTGCCGGTGGCGATAACGAGTTTGTTAAACACTCAGAACCTCTTTTTGTTTATCTGATAGTTGTTTGATGCCAAGCACGGCCAAATCCAGCATGCCATCCATCGCTTCGCGCGAGAACGGCTCACCTTCTGCGGTACCCTGAACTTCCACAAAACCGCCGCTACCGGTCATGACAACGTTCATATCGGTATCGCAGTCTGAATCTTCAATATAATCCAGATCCAGCACTGGCTTGCCTTGGTGCATGCCAACGGAAATTGCTGCCACAGAATCCTTGAGTGGAGATTCCGCAATTTTACCGCTTTTTAATAGGGTGGAAATAGCATCATGCAGCGCAACGTAAGCACCGGTAATGCTGGCAGTGCGGGTGCCGCCATCGGCCTGAATCACGTCACAGTCAATTTGGATGCTGCGCTCGCCGAGTTTTTCTAAGTCGATAATGGCGCGTAAAGAGCGGCCGATCAGGCGCTGAATCTCCTGGGTACGGCCTGATTGTTTGCCTCGCGCGGCTTCTCTATCCATACGGCTGCCGGTTGAGCGTGGCAGCATGCCATATTCAGCCGTTACCCAGCCTTGGCCTTTGCCTTTCAGAAAGCCTGGGACTTTTTCATCTACGCTGGCGGTACATAATACGTGGGTATCGCCAAACTTAACCAGTACCGAGCCTTCGGCATGTTTGGTGTAGTGGCGGATGAGTTCAACTTCACGTAATTGATGAAGCTCACGTTGGCTGGGACGAATGTTGTTGGTGTTGCTGGGTTGCATTGGTTACATCCTGATTCTGAAAGTTATTAAAGGGCACTTTTATAAATGCATTCTTTGGGCGCATTACTGCGTTGCGCGGTACTCGCAACCTCGCTGTATATCGCATACTATCTCGGCTCCTGCGTTCCGTGCGCCTTGCACTGCATCCCAAACTCTGCATTTATAGAAGCGCCCTAAATGCGTTTGGTTTTTTGTAGCGCAAGCTGGATTTCGGCGATGGTTTTTTCAATGTCTTCATCACTCAATTCGTCTGTTGGGGCTTGGCCGTCATAATCACTCTGGGTAATCGGGTTCATGATGGTAGTAGAGAATCCCATGGGCAGGGTGACAGTTGAAACAGCCAAGTCGCTGTGCAGCCTATCGCCCCATTGCAGGCCGATTGCACTCATGTTGTCACCTTGCTCTTGGCCTACCGATTCTGCCAGGTCAAGTAATTTGGTGACGTTCTCCTCGATTGAAGAGCCACACAGAATCTGTTTAATCTGTTCGTCGGTGACTGCACCCCATAGACCATCAGTACAAAGTAAAACGGTATCGCCTTCTGCCAGTTCCTGCCGGTCTGCTAACTCAATCTTTGGCGGTACATCACCTCCCAGGCAGCTATAGATTTTATGCCGGTAGGGATGGTTAGCCATTTCTGCTCGATTAATCATGCCCTTGTTATACATTGATTGCACGATGGAGTGATCTTCTGTGCGGTACAGTAAATGGCCGTTGCGAAGGTGGTAAAGGCGAGAATCGCCAACGTGCGCGCAATACAGCATGCCGCGCTGCACCACGGCCGCCACAATGGTAGTGCGCGGCGCTTCCAGCATGTCCTGATCATGTGCTATCTGGTCGATCATGTCATGTACTTGCTGGATATGTTCGATTAAAAATTTTGCCGGACTGGCGAGTGAAGGCACCGCTAAGCGTTGGAAGGCTTCAGTCATGGTGGTAATGGCTAGCTGAGCCGCAACTTCGCCATGACGGTGGCCACCCATGCCATCTGCAATCACCAGCAGTAATGCGTCTTTGCTGTATGAGTAAGCAAGCCTATCCTGATTGTAAGGACGTGGCCCCTGACGGCTGTTTTGAAAAATAGTAAATTTCATGATGACTTCTTGGTATTGGGTGACGTACGCTTATTTTAGTGCTTTAAGAATTTTATGCACAAAACTGGTTTTTTGTGGAGGCGTATGAGCAGTCTCCATTAATGCTTTTTGTAGTGAAAATACGCTTTGCGGGCGTTTTAAATAATCCAGGTCCAAGCAATTATCAATGATTTCAAGCAGGTCTTGCGAGTAATGCTCTTTGCCAACTTTTACAGCAGGTACCAGTAAGTCTTTTTTAATGCGTTGATCAGCCGACAATGGTGAAGTCTTGGTCAGGCATGAGTACATGGTGGCACCTATGCTGTAAATGTCACTCCACGGGCCTAGCAATTTTCTATCATAATAGTGTTCAGGCGAAGCAAATCCAGGCGTATAGCTAGGTGAAACTTTTGTTTTGGTATCGCTCAATGCCTGACGCGAGGAGCCAAAATCAAGCAATACCGGAGAATTATCCAGTCGAATATAAATATTGGCAGGCTTGATATCCAAATGCAGTAATTTTTGCGTATGCACTTCACGTAATCCATTGGATAATTGACTAAAAACCCGCCGTATAAATTTTTCAGGTATTGGTTCAACGTGGTCCAGAATATAAGCTTGCAGTGATTTGCCACGCTCGTATTGCATTACCATATAAACAGTTTCATTGGCGCGGAAGAAATTAACCACACGCACGATATTTTTATGATCGATTTTTGCCAGCGTCAGGCCTTCATCGAAAAAGTTTTTCAAGCCATGTCTGAACATGGCAACATCTTCTGCATTGGGTAATACGGTTGCATTTTCATCACGCAGGGCAATGGATGACGGCAGATATTCTTTGATGGCAACGATATTTTTGTCTTTATCCAGCGCTAAGTAGACAAAGCTGAACCCACCAGAACTCAAGACTTTCTTGATTTCATAATCCTGTAATCTGTAGCCGGCAGGTAATGCCAAATTCTTGGGTGTAGACACTTTTGTTGATGATTTCTTTAACTATAATCGATTGTTGATATACATTTTATAATCGCTGGTCTGGCGTTCAAACTTCGATTGCATCAGGCAATATAGCGCGTAATTGACTGTAATTAAAGTTTTTTGATGTGGGATTTATCAGAAATCAGCAGGCTAATAGGGATTACCGTAATCTTTACGCTTTATTTACGTAACAAATAGCCAGTGTTTGGTACCATTGAAACCAATTATAAAAATCTCTGTTTTTTGATTAATTAGGAAGAATTTACATGACTTTTAGCATGACGGGTTTTGCAGCGCTGGAACAACCTATAGCCAATGCTACGCTTTTGCTGGAATTGCGCGCAGTGAACAGCCGCTATCTGGATCTGCATTTCAAACTCGATGAAACTTTAAAAAGCTTTGAACCGGCAATCAGGGAGTTGATCAACTCACAGTTAAGCCGCGGTAAGGTTGAATGTAAAATAAATTTTATTCAGCGTACCCAGTCGGCGCTGGCGCCGCAGCTGGATGAGCAGTTAATGCAGCAGTTAGCTGAAATGCAGATAAAAACGCAGCAGTTCTTCCCGCAAAGCCGGGCGCTCAGTGTGGCGGATATTCTACGCTGGCCCGGGGTGGTATTGCATGAAGAGTTAAATCATGAATCGCTGGCCGAGGATATTAAAAAACTGGTCACGCAGGGGTTGCATGACCTTACTGCATCACGTGCGCGTGAAGGTGAGAAATTAAAAGCCCTGATTCTGGATAGGCTGGAGCAAATTGAGGCGCTGGTGGCAAAAGTAAAACCTTTGTTGCCACAGTTGAATAAAGAGTATCAGGCAAAACTTGAACTTAAATTACAGGAAACACTTAAAACCATTGATCAGGAACGTATTGCACAGGAGCTGGTTTTATTTGCACAACGTATAGATGTAGATGAGGAACTCAGCAGATTAACTGCACATGTGTCAGAAGTTAAGCGTATCTTGAACAGCGATGCCCCTGCCGGTAAGCGTCTGGATTTCTTGATGCAGGAACTTAACCGTGAAGCCAATACGCTGGGTTCCAAGTCGGTGTCGGTGCAGACTACGCAAGTGTCTATGGAGTTGAAAGTGCTGATAGAGCAGATGCGTGAGCAGATTCAGAACATTGAGTAGCAAGCGCTGATAAAAGTATTACGGTAAGATATTTGAAGATGAAATCTTTGCAAAGCTAAGCTGATGGTTTATTGTGAGTTTTTAGTTTTTCTGCAAATTCTAGATTGGTATTATTGATATGATGTTAGGTAATCTTTTTATTATTTCAGCGCCTTCTGGTGCAGGCAAAACCAGCCTGATCAAGGCTGTGCTGGCGGATGACCCGAATCTGAAACTGTCGATTTCGCACACCACGCGCAAACCCCGCCCCGGGGAAGAAAACGGCGTTCATTACCATTTTGTAGATGAGCCTACGTTTTTGCTGATGCTGGGTGAGGCAGAGTTTCTGGAAAGTGCTCATGTGCATGGCGCCCGCTATGGCACATCGCAATGTGCGGTAGATGCGCCGCTGAAAGCCGGTTATGACGTTATTCTTGAAATTGATTGGCAAGGCGCACAGCAGGTACGCCGGTTGTATCCTGACGCCACCAGTATATTTGTATTGCCGCCATCCATAGAAACTCTGGAGCAGCGCCTTAACAGCAGAGGGCAGGATAGTCAGGAAACAATCTCTAGAAGGGTAGCTGCGGCACGTGAAGAGATGAGCCACGTGGGTGAGTTCGATTATGTTACAATTAACCATTATTTTGATGAAGCGCTGCAGGATATTCGTGCAGTGATTCGCTCTCGTCGGCTGCTAGCCGTCAAACAATTACAGCGCTTTGCTGTATTAGTCGAAACACTTACTTAATGGCACGCTCATTAAGCGTTTATTTAATTAATAGGAAATATCAATATGGCACGTATTACCGTAGATGATTGTTTAGAAAAAATCCCTAACCGCTTTGAATTGACTTTGGTAGCAGCTTATCGTGCACGCCAATTGCATAATGGTGCAGAACCGCAAGTGAATGTACAAAACTCACGTGATAAATCTACCGTGATTGCATTGCGTGAAATCGCTGCCGGTAAAATTGGCGTTGAAGTATTGGGCCGCATACACGCTTAGTTTAGTGTGCGGGTGATTTATCAGCTTGTAAACTAACCACCCGAGTAGTGAAAGTGTCATGTCAAAACCCGCACAAAACCTTAAAGCGGAAATATCAAAATCAAGTACGGCTCCCTTGCTGCCTGCGGACAGCGAGGACTCGGCCTTAGGCATACGACTCAAGCAGTACTTTAAACCCCTGGATATAGAGCTGGTCTTTGAAGGCTATCGCTATGCCTATCAAGCGCATGAAGGAGTAGTGCGTAAAACCGGTGAGCCTTACATTACACATCCGGTATCTGTCGCGTGCATCCTGGCAGACCTGCACATGGATGTACCCACCATTCTGGCAGCTTTGCTGCATGATGTGGTGGAAGACACGCCTATCACTACACTGGATATCAAAGAGAAATTCGGACAGCAGGTAGCCGAATTGGTGGATGGTGTTACCAAGCTCGACAAGATAGAGTTTCAAAGTGCCAGTGAGGCGCAGGCAGAAAATTTTCGTAAGATGCTACTCGCTATGTCGCAGGATGTACGGGTAATTCTTGTGAAGCTGGCTGACCGTTTGCATAACATGCAAACGCTGGAGGCCATGCGGCCAGATAAGCAAAAATTGATTGCCAAGGAAACCTTGGATATTTATGCGCCTATTGCCAACAGGCTCGGTTTGAACTCGGTTTATCAGGCGCTGGAAGATTTAAGCTTTCAGTATTTGCACCCGATGCGCTTTAATGCGATTTCCAAAGCGGTAATGGCAGCGCGTGGTAACCGCAAGGAAGTCATCAGCAAGGTATTGGAGTCGATACAGCACCAGCTTAAAGTTTTTAATGTAGACGCTGAAGTAACTGGCCGTGAAAAGCATCTCTATAGCATCTATAAAAAGATGACGCGTCAGGCGACACCGTTTTCGCAGGTATACGATATTTATGGTTTCAGAGTGATTGTTAAAGATCTGTCAAACTGCTATCTGGCATTGGGCGCACTGCACGCGCTTTATAAACCTATCCCTACCAAGTTTAAAGACTACATTGCAATACCCAAGGCCAATGGTTACCAGTCATTGCATACCACGTTATTAGGCCCGTTTGGCACGCCGATTGAGGTGCAGATTCGCAGTGCGGAAATGCACAATATTGCCGATGCCGGCGTGGCTGCGCACTGGTTATATAAATCAAGCGATGCGCAATTGACAGTATTGCAACAGCAAACGCATCAATGGTTGCAGCGCTTACTGGATATTCAAAGCGAGAGTGCAGATTCACTGGATTTCCTTGAACATTTGAAAATCGATTTGTTCCCTGATGAAGTTTATGTGTTTACCCCCAAGGGCACCATTCTGGCATTGCCAAAACGCGCGACAGCAGTTGATTTTGCCTATGCGGTACACTCGGATATTGGCAATAGCTGTGTCGCAGTGCGTATTAATCATGAGCTAGCACCGCTACGTACCGAACTGAAGAATGGCGATCACGTAGAAATTATTACCGGTTCCATGGCTAAGCCTAATCCGGCTTGGCTCAATTATGTTGTTACAGGCCGCGCCCGAGCACATATACGACACTTTTTAAAATCTCAGCGATCGTCAGAGGCAGCGCAAATTGGCGAGCGTATGCTGAATCAAGCCTTGCGTGCTATGCACGTGGATCCGAAACAAATCTCTGACGAGAATTGGCAAAAATTAATGCGAGATTACGGCGTGATCACCAAGTCAGAGATACTGTCTGAAATCGGTCTTGGCAAGCGTCAGAATGTCATGGTGGCGCACCAGTTGATTGCAACCACAGAAGGCCATCTGGAAAAACACACCAAGATGCCGGCCAAATCGTTGGACAGCATTACTGTACGTGGTACCGAAGGCATGGCAGTGCAGTTTGCACCTTGCTGTCGTCCGATACCCGGTGACCCGATTTTAGGGTTTATTAATAAAGATAAAGGCTTGGTCATTCATACTCATGATTGCCCAAGTGTGCGTAAATTCAAGCTCGACCCTGATAAATGGCTGGATGTGGAGTGGGAGCCAGAAAGTACGCGGCTATTCAAAACTAACCTGAATCTTACTGTGGCTAACCAGCCGGGTATGCTGGCACAAATCGCGGCGGGTATTGCTGATGCTGGTTCCAATATCGATAGCGTGAGTGTAGAAGAGGCTGATGGTAGCGCCTATACCAATTTATATTTCACGGTACAGGTAAAAAATCGTGTGCATTTGGCAGAGTTAATGCGTAGCTTGCGTAAAATACCTGATGTGGTGCGTATCAACCGTACCAAAGGCAATACAGCCGCTAATGGCAAAACGGGTGGCGGTAAAGTTAACTCACAGTAAGTAAATGCGTATAAAACTAATTTTTTAACAAAGTAATTTTAATTAAAGTAACAAGCATAAATTATGACAACTCAATCTAACTCAAAACAAATCATTCAAACACAAGGCGCGCCGGCTGCTATCGGCACATACTCACAGGCGGTTAAAGTGGGTAACACGGTGTATTTGTCAGGCCAGATCGGCCTGGATCCAGTCACGATGCAATTAGTGGACGGTATCGAAGCGCAAGTGCATCGCGTATTTACTAATCTGAAAGCTGTTGCCGAAGCTGCCGGTGGTAGTTTGGCGGATGTGGTGAAGTTAAATATTTTCTTAACGGATTTATCGCACTTCACTTTGGTGAACACCATTATGGCTGAGTATTTCAGCCAGCCTTACCCAGCGCGTGCTGCGGTAGGCGTTGCCTCATTGCCGCGCGGTGCATTGGTTGAAGCTGACGGCGTAATTGTGCTTTAGGCATCATTGTTGTTAGTGTGAGCAATTTACTTAATATGTTGCCCACAGGGCTGCCAATTCCAGTAGATGATGGATTGGCAGCGCACCTACAAGGCATGCGGTTGCCGGATGTCTCGCTTGAATCTACTCGCGGTGAAGCAGTTAATTTATCCTCAATTAAGCAAAAACTGGTCATCTATATTTATCCCCTCACTGGTCGCCCGGATGTTGCGCTGCCGACGGGTTGGGATGAAATACCGGGCGCAAGAGGCTGCACCCCCCAAGCTTGTGATTTCACTAATCACTATCAAGAATTACAGGCTTTAAATACTGTGGTTTTTGGACTAAGTTCACAAAGCACAGAGTATCAGTTAGAACTTAAAAATCGCTTACATTTACCTTTTGACTTGTTAAGTGATAGCCATTTTTTATTGCAGAAATCTTTAACGTTACCCACATTCGTCGCAAACAACTTATTGCTCTATAAAAGACTTACCCTGATTGCGGAACAGTCTGTTATTAAAAAAGTGTTTTATCCGGTTTTCCCACCTAACCAAAATGCAAGCCAGATAATTGATTGGCTTAAAAGTCAGCAGTGAGTATGCGCGAACTCACTGAAATTAAGGCTTTCAGCAAGCCGCTCATTGCCGGTCTGGCTAAGCTCGGTATTACTAATCTGCAAGCGCTTTTGTTGCATTTGCCGCTGCGCTATATCGACGAGACACACATCACCGCTATTCGAGACTTGCGTATGGGTGATTCGGCGCAGGTTGAAGGTGAAATCGTGCATGCCGAGGTGAGTTATAAACCGCGCAAGGCACTGATTGCAAGGCTGGAAGACGCCAGTGGCCAACTCACATTACGGTTTTTAAATTTTTATCCCAGCCAGATTGCAGCCCTTAAAGTAGGTAACAAATTACGTGTTTATGGCGAAGTGCGCAGCGGTTTCTTCGGCTATGAGATGGTGCATCCAAGCTGCAAAGCGGTAGGGCAAAAAACCGAAGTCGCAGAAACCTTAACGCCGGTTTACCCTACGGTAGCAGGCCTTACCCAACCTAACTTACGTAAGGCTATAGGCATTGCGCTCGCGCAAGATAGTATGTCTGAAACATTGCCTGTCAGCGTGTATCAGAACATGCGTCTGCCGAGCTTTGCCGAGAGTGTGCGAGCATTACACAATCCACCGCCAGATGCTGATTTGCAGGCTTTTGAAAATAAAAACAGTAGCCATTGGCAACGCTTGGCTTTTGATGAATTGCTGGCGCAGCAGCTTTCAATGCGCAAGCACTACGCACGGCGGCGTAGCGTGAGTGCGCCACAATTTAACCGCTCCAAACTGTTGGTCTCGGCATTATTAAAAAGCCTGCCATTTGCGTTAACGCAGGCACAACAGAAAGTTGCACTGGAAATTGAGCGTGACTTAACACAGCCGCATCCTATGCAAAGATTGCTACAGGGTGATGTTGGCAGCGGCAAAACCATCGTGGCTTGCATGGCTGCATTGCAGAGCATAGAAAACAATTGGCAGGTGGCACTGATGGCACCTACCGAGATCCTTGCCGAACAGCATTACCGCAAAATGCTTACCTGGCTTACGCCATTAAATATCCAGATTACATGGCTCACCGGCAGCCAAAGCAAAAAAGACCGCGAGGCAGCATTGGCGGCAATTGCCGATGGCGCAGCACAGTTCGTGGTGGGTACGCACGCCTTGTTTCAGGAGGCGGTAAAGTTTAAAAATTTAGGTCTGGCCATTATTGATGAGCAGCACCGCTTCGGTGTACACCAGCGTCTGGCGCTACGGCAAAAAGGCCAGCCGGAGCCGCACCAGTTGATGATGAGCGCAACGCCAATACCACGTACTCTGTCTATGAGCTATTACGCGGATCTGGATGTTTCGGTAATCGACGAATTGCCACCGGGGCGCACGCCTATCGTGACCAAATTAATTTCTGACATACGGCGTGATGAAATATTACAGCGCGTGCGCGAGGCGTGTTTGCAGGGCAATCAGGCGTACTGGGTGTGTCCTTTGATTGAGGAATCTGAGGCGTTGCAGTTAGCGACGGCGAATGACACCTTTGCCTTGATGCAGAATGAATTTCCGGAATTAAAAATAGGCCTGGTGCATGGCCGTATGAAGCCTGCTGAAAAGCAGGCGGTGATGGCAGCTTTCAGTGCGGGTGAATTGCAGTTGCTGGTAGCGACAACAGTGATTGAAGTGGGTGTAGATGTGCCAAATGCCAGCCTGATGGTGATTGAGCATGCCGAGCGTATGGGGCTGTCGCAGCTGCATCAGCTCCGCGGACGTGTAGGCCGTGGTGCAGCAAAAAGTACCTGTATTCTGCTGTACCAGAACAAGCTTTCAGAAACCGCGCGCGCAAGGCTTAAAGTGATCTATGAAAGTAATGATGGCTTTGCTATTGCGCAGGCTGATTTACATATACGCGGCCCGGGTGAACTATTGGGGGTACGTCAAAGCGGTGTGCCTATGCTTAAAATTGCGGATCTGGAGCGCGATGCAGATTTGTTGCAGCTTGCTAAAAGTCAGGCTGATAATTTATTAAAGAATTATCCGGATGCAGTAGAAAGGCATCTGGACAGGTGGATGAGTAGCGGAGGTGAGTTGGTCAAGGTTTAGTAGGCAAGGTGATTTTTTAGGTAAATAAAAAAATTGTAAGTAAATGCGCTGTTACAGAGACTAAGTGTTGCAACTAGATGCTTGGAAAAACAGTGAAATTAGCTGCGAATTTAATTTTAATTATCAGGAGAATTACCATGAATGTAACAACTAAAAAACTGGCATGTGTTATGGCTGCTTTACTGTCAACAGCTGTGTTTTCTGCGCCGGCATTTTCTGCCGATGTGATGCTAGGCACGGGTGGTTATGCAAAGCAAATGCATAAGATGGAAATGATGAAAATGTTGGATGCAGATGGCAACCATATGGTGACAAGTGCAGAATTTGATGACTATTATGCAAGTATTTTCACGGCATTGGATAGCAATCAAGATGGATCTGTTGATGAAAAAGAATGGGTGGGTGTTAAAGGCAATAATAAGCTGGACCTTGGCACAGGTGGCTATAGCCGCGAGTTACGCAGCATCAAAATGATGGGTGTTATGGATGTTGATAGTGATCATAAGGTAAGTAAAACGGAATTCATTAATTTTCATAAAGCTACATTTAACTCACTGGATAAATCTGGCGATCAGCAGTTGGATCCTCAAGAGTGGTTAGCTAAACAAGTTCGTTAAGTTAATCTGGTACCCAATAAAAAAGGCCATTAATTTGGCTTTTTTATTGGGTATGTTCCGTCCTGAAGATCGTCGTGTTTTAACATTATTGCTTTGTGCGATAATTGCCGATGTGAAAATTAATAAATCCTCCCCAAGTTCACCTAATAGCTGGATCAAAAAACCATTTTTAGCGCATGCCTATCATGCCTGGTTAATTGATGATGGATCCCTGACTGCGAGGTTGCAGCAAAGGTATCGTGATTTTTCAGTCAAAACATTTATGGTTAAACATGCTAAACCCAGCCAAGAAGAGTCGGGCTTGCTGCATATGCCTAATGCTGCTTCGGTACTGATACGTGAGGTGCTGCTTTACGGCAATGGCAGGCCGGTAGTATTTGCGCATAGCATCTTGCCACGCAGCAGCCTGCGCGGAGAATGGCGCGGCTTGGGCAGGCTAGGAAATAAACCGCTAGGGGCGACGTTGTTTGCAAATCCGAAAGTGAAGCGCACTCCGCTTAACTTTAAAAAGCTTGCTGCGCAGCATGCTTTATATCAAGCGGCAACAAGGGGGCTAACAGAAAAACCGGAATATTTATGGGCGCGCCGTTCGGTATTCAGTCTAAATTGCGCTAACATTCTGGTGACGGAAGTCTTTCTGCCGGAGCTTATAAAAGCGTGAATGAAGACAAGATTCGCAATTTTTAATGCCGATATATCACATGGATTTAACTGAAATCATAAAGAAAATAAATGTCTACGAGCGCCTAATGCGTTTGGATAAGCCTATCGGCATTTTGTTGCTGTTATGGCCAACATTATGGGCATTGCTGATTGCAGGCAGTGGCAAACCCAACTGGACAATAGTGTTGATATTTTTTGTCGGCACGGTGCTGATGCGCAGCGCCGGCTGCGTCATGAATGATATTGCAGATCATGATTTTGACGGTCATGTTGAGCGCACGCAGAGCCGTCCGCTACCTAGCAGTGAGGTTGGTAAAAAAGAAGCTTATCTACTGGCAGCAGTTTTAAGCTTATTGGCTTTTGCGCTAGTGATGCTGCTGAATACGCTTGCTATAAAATTATCAGTTTTAGCTTTGTTTTTGGCGGTGACTTACCCGCTAACCAAGCGTTTTTTTGCGATGCCACAGGCTTATCTGGGGATTGCTTTCGGTTTCGGTATTCCCATGGCATTTGCTGCAATTACTAACCATGTACCTATGGTGGCGTTTATGTTATTGCTGGCTAACATATTTTGGGCGATTGCCTATGACACTGAGTACGCAATGGTGGATCGTGATGATGATTTGAAAATAGGTATTAGATCCTCTGCAATCACCTTTGGGAGCTATGACGTTATTGCTGTTATGCTGTGCTATGTAAGCACTTTGCTGCTGCTGGCAATGGTTGGCTATTACTTATCAATGAGTGTGTTTTACTATGCTGGTTTGTTATTAGCAGCCTGTGTTGCGGTGTATCATTACTTCATCATAAGAAACCGTGATAGAAAAAACTGCTTTAAAGCCTTTTTAGGTAATAATTGGTTCGGTTTTTTTGTATTCGCTGGTATGCTTGTACATTATTTAAACGCCGCATAATCAATGCTTAAAGTCGATGAGTCAGCAAACTTATAGGCTTTATGTAATTCCGTACGGATGAATTTTTTAAAAAAACTCAATATGCAGCGTAATTGTGTTTGACAGAACATATTGCTTTGGCATAAAATCCGCCTCTTAATTTTTTTAGCTCATAGTATTGGTAACACGATGAAAACCTTTTCAGCAAAATCACATGAAGTGAAGCGCGATTGGTTTGTGGTTGATGCCACAGACCTAGTGCTTGGCCGTTTGGCTAGCGCAGTTGCACACCGTTTACGCGGCAAACATAAAACCATTTATACGCCTCACGTTGATACTGGTGATTATATTGTCGTGATTAATGCAGACAAATTAAAAGTAACTGGTAATAAAGCAGAAGGCAAGCTTTACCATAGCCACTCTGGCTATCCAGGCGGTATCAGCACAACAACATTCTCTAAAATGCAAGATCGTTTCCCAGGTCGCGCTTTAGAAAAAGCAGTTAAAGGCATGTTGCCTAAAGGTCCTTTAGGTTATGCAATGATCAAAAAAATGAAGGTTTATGCTGGTAGTGAGCATGACCATGCGGCGCAACAACCGCAACCATTGACCATCTAAGGATAAAAAATGATCGGTAAATACAATTATGGTACAGGTCGCCGCAAAAGTTCAGTGGCACGTGTATTCTTAAAATCTGGTAAAGGCAACATCATTGTTAATGACAAGCCAGTTGACGAGTATTTCTCACGCGTAACATCACGCATGATTTTGCGTCAACCTCTTGAATTAACAAACAACACCGCAAGTTTCGATATCATGGTTAACGTAATCGGTGGCGGCGAATCAGGCCAAGCTGGTGCAGTTCGTCACGGTATTACTCGTGCTTTGATCGACTATGATGCAGCTTTGAAGAGCGCATTGTCACACGCAGGCTTCGTAACACGTGATGCACGTGAAGTTGAGCGTAAAAAAGTTGGTCTACGCAAAGCGCGTCGTCGTAAACAATTCTCTAAACGCTAATACGTTAAACGCTATTTGGCGGTTGGAATTAAAAAAGGTCGCTCAGGCGGCCTTTTTTATTTTATTGGATGAAAAAGATACTAGGCTTATAATCCATCAATGACCTTTATGTATAAACAATATGGCAAGTAATAAAATTAAAGTAGGTATCGTAGGTGGTACCGGCTATACCGGTGTGGAGTTGTTACGTCTTTTGGCAATACACCCTGATGTAGAATTAACAGTCATTACCTCGCGTGGCGAGGCCGGAATGCCGGTGGCAGATATGTTCCCCAGCCTGCGCGGCTATGTTGACTTAGCTTTTACTGACCCTGCCACTGCAAATCTGAACGCATGCGATGTCGTCTTCTTTGCTACGCCGCATGGTGTTGCCATGAGTCAGGCACAGGCGTTGCTGGCGGCTAATGTTAAGGTGATTGATCTGGCGGCAGATTTTCGTTTGCAGGACACGGCTGTGTTTGAAAAATGGTACAAAATGCCGCATAGCTGCCCGGATATTTTAAGCAATGCGGTATATGGTATTCCAGAACTTAACCGTGAGCAGATTAAATCAGCACGGGTCATTGGTAACCCTGGCTGTTACCCAACCACAGTGTTGCTAGGTTTGGCGCCATTGCTGGAGCAGGGCCTTATTGATTTTTCAGTACCGATTATAGCTGATTCAAAATCCGGTGTATCCGGTGCGGGTCGCAAAGCTGAGGTGGCGACATTATTTTCCGAATCCAGTGACAGCATGAAAGCTTATGGTGTTGCCGGTCATCGTCATCATCCGGAGATTCAGGCGCAACTTAAAAAGTTATCCAATGCTGATTTGCAATTTATTTTTGTGCCGCATTTAATACCAATGATTCGTGGCATGTTGTCGACTATTTACGTTAAACTGTCTGAGAAAGCCAAGTCTTTAGATTTACAGGCGCTATATCAGCAGCGGTATCAGCATGAACGCTTTGTCGATGTAATGTCGGCGGGTACTTTCCCGGAAACACGGTCAGTGCGCGGTTCCAATCAAATTCGCATCGCATTGCACAAGCAGGCGGAAGCAGGCTATCTAACTTTAGTAGTGGTGCAGGATAATCTGGTGAAAGGGGCCGCTGGTCAGGCTGTGCAGAATATGAATATTATGTTTGGCTTACCTGAAGCAACTGGTTTGCAAGTTGTACCGCTATTGCCATAGTGAGCATATGTTGAATGAAACCTGTTAGAAGGCGCATCAGAAGACATTTTGGTTTAACCGCCAAACAAGTGGCGGTTCGCTCTAAGCGCCCGTGGTATTTTCAGTGGAGTATTACCTGCCTGTATCTGGTGTTAGGGTATTCAATCGCTTATTGGCAATATGCTAGTGGCGAGGATGTTCACCAAAAGTTACGGCAGGCTACACTTGAAAATCAAACGCTGCATACCCAAATTATACAAGTGGAGCGCCAGTTACAAGTTGAGCAGGCAGCGCAAGCCAATCTTACAAAAGATTTGAATGAAGTTCAGGATGAAAACATACATATCAAGCAAGATCTGGTTTTTTATAAAAAGATGTTGAATGATAAAAAGTGACTAATGTAATTTAGCACAATGAAATTTACTGATAGAAAATTAGTAAAGCGAAAGGATTTGGTGTGTTTTTTAAGAAAAGCAATAGAGTACAAAATACCATTGATACTTTAATTGGTGTAGATACCAGGATTGAAGGCAATATTCATTATTCAGGCGGTTTGCGTATCGATGGTACCGTGCTTGGGGCTATAACTGAACCAAATGACAATCCCAGTACACTAATACTCAGTGAGCATGGTCGAGTGGAAGGTGCAGTCACTGCTTCAAAAGTTGTGATTAATGGCACTGTGATTGGCCCAGTGAAGGCAAATCAGTTTATAGAGTTACAAACCAAGGCGCGTATTACAGGTGATGTTTATTACAACTCGCTGGAAATGCATACCGGTGCTGTCATAGAAGGTAAGCTTGTGTATCTGGGCGAGCAGGCAGACAAGATTTAACGCAGGTTAGGATCCTCATCATGAGGCCACCAAGCGTATCAGAGTGATATTTTTGAAAATATAGGAGTACGTTATGAGTACAGTTGCAGAAGTTCAGGAATTAGATATTCCATCACCGTTAGTTTTTACCGATAATGCGGCTAAAAAAGTTAAAGAGTTGATTGAAGAAGAGGGTTCACCAGACCTTAAATTACGCGTGTTTGTGAGTGGCGGTGGCTGTTCCGGCTTCCAGTACGGCTTTACTTTTGAAGAAGAAGTGAATGACGATGATACTCAAGTACAAAAAGACACAGTTACGTTGTTAATTGATCCTATGAGTTTGCAGTATTTGATGGGTGCTGAAATTGATTATCAAGACAGCTTACAAGGGTCACAATTCGTGATTCGCAATCCTAACGCGCAAACAACTTGTGGTTGTGGCTCTTCATTCTCGGTTTAAATCAACTTAGTTAGTCAGTTGTGTTATTAACAAAAAAGCCAAGCTAGGTTGCTTGGCTTTTTTATTGAGCATTACTATGAATTTTAACGTTTATCAGTCGGTATGAACACACGTCTCTCAGAGCCGGTGTAAAGCTGGCGTGGACGTCCAATTTTCGCTTCAGGATCTGAATGCATTTCAGACCATTGTGCAACCCAGCCAGCTGTTCTGGCCATTGCAAAAATAGCAGTGAACATACTGTTGGGTATGCCCATTGCACGCATGACAATCCCTGAGTAGAAATCAACATTTGGGTAGAGCTTGCGGCTCACGAAGTATTCGTCTTCCAATGCGATTTTTTCCAGTTCCATAGCCAGTTTAAACATTGGGTCATCTGTTAAACCCAGCTCATTGAGAACTTCGTGGCAGGTTTTACGCATAATGGCGGCACGTGGATCCATATTGCGATAGACGCGATGACCAAAGCCCATCAGGCGGAAGCTATCAGTTTTATCTTTAGCTCGCTTGATAAAATCACCAATACGCGACACATCGCCAATTTCTTCCAGCATGTTGAGTGTTGCTTCATTGGCACCGCCGTGTGCCGGCCCCCATAAAGAAGCGATACCTGCAGAAATACAGGCAAATGGGTTTGCGCCGCTAGAGCCTACAAGGCGTACAGTTGAGGTTGAAGCGTTTTGCTCATGATCTGCATGCAGTATTAAAATACGGTCAAATGCTTTTGCCAAGATTGGGTTTGGTTCATATTTTTCGCATGGTGTTGCAAACATCATGTGCATAAAGTTTTCCGCATAATTTAAATGATTTTGCGGATACATGAATGGCTGACCTAAATTGTATTTATAGCTCCAGGCCGCAATGGTCGGTACTTTTGCCAATAAACGGTGCGCAGATAGTTCACGATGCTTGGCATCGCGAATGTCCATAGAATCAAAATAGAATGCAGAGAGTGAACCTACAACCCCTACCATGACTGCCATTGGATGCGCATCACGTCTGAAGCCACGGAAAATATTATTAAGCTGGTCATGCAGCATCGTGCTGCCACTGATAGTATCGATAAATTGTTTTTTTTCATCGGCCTTTGGCAGTTCACCATGCATTAATAAGTAGGCAACTTCTAGATAATCACAGTGTTCTGCCAACTCTTCTATCGGGTAACCACGGTAGTACAGCAATCCATTTTCACCATCAATAAATGTGATGTTGGAATTGCAGGCTGCCGTAGACATAAAGCCTGGGTCGTAGGTAAACACACCATGCTTTCCTAACGTGCGTATATCAATAACGTCATTACCCAAACTGCCGGAAAGCATAGGCAACTCAATGGGGGTGGCGCCATTATCGAAATTAATCGTAGCTTTGGTTGGTTTGTGTTTCATAACATTTCTACAGTAATAATTGTCCGTTGTCGCGATTATACTTTATAGACGCATTATCATGAATGGTGTGTTTTATGCTTGGTAGATTGCACCCAGAATACGGGTACCTTTTGCACCGGTCACTTCAGCCAGATTGGCAGTTTGTTGATTGAGGCACTGTTTGGCTAACCATGCGAAAGCAATAGCTTCAGCCCAGTCAATGCCTATGCCTAACTCGTCTAAATTGGTTAGTTTTATGTTGCCAAGCAACTCTTGCAGATGCTGGGTAAGCAAGGTATTTTTTGCACCGCCCCCACATAAATAAACTTCATCTACTACACCGCAATGTTCTTTAAGTGCGTTATAGATAGAATGCGCAGTTAGGGCTACCAAGGTGTGAGCAACATCATTGGCCTGATAGTTTTTATTGATTAAATGGTTATTGAGCCATTTGTTATTGAATAGATCACGCCCGGTACTTTTGGGTGGAGTTAATGCAAAATAAGTATCTTCCAGCATGGCGGAAAGTAGTGGCACTATGACGGTACCCGTTCCTGCCCAGTCTCCATTAGCATCGTATTCCAGATTAAGGTGCTGCTTAATCCAGGCATCTAAAAGCATATTGCCCGGACCTGAGTCAAAACCAAATGTTTCACCGGAGCTTGCAAGGTAGGTAATGTTGGCTATACCGCCAATGTTGATAATGGCACGGTTGGTTTTGTTATTAGCAAAAACAGCCTTGTGAAAAGCTGGCACCAGTGGCGCACCCTGGCCACCTGCTGCAATGTCGCGGCTTCTGAAGTCTGAAACCACAGTAATTCCGGTGAGCTCGGCTAGTAAGGAGGCATTACCTATTTGCATGGTAAAACCCAGCTCAGGTCTATGCCTTATAGTCTGGCCGTGGCAGCCGATAGCAGTAATGCTACTCGGAGAAATATTGGCTGCCTTTAGCAGCCCAATAACGGCGTCAGCATACAATCTGGCCAGCGTATTGGCCATAAGCGCTGTTGTTTCTAATTCATTTTCGGTAGGATGTTGCAGTGCTAAGATTTTGCTACGTAAGGGCGAGGGATACGCTACAAAGTGCGTATGTAAAACATGAGGCTGTTGCCGATCGCTAAACTCAACCAGCGCTGCATCGACACCATCCAGGCTGGTGCCAGACATCAGTCCGATGAAAAGCTTGCCAGCCATAGTATTTAGTGTGTGTTCTATTGGGTTGTGTAGGGTTTTATTCAAGTGCCGCTATATTGCTGGTGCCTAGCAATCTAAGTTGAGCTGTAAGCTGGTTGCTGATGTCGTTAAAAGCTGTCTTATTATGTGCTTCGATTGAATTGGCTTTAGGTAGCGCAACTTTCATAGGGTCGCGATGCTGGCCATTCATCAAGAATTCGTAGTGCAGGTGAGGGCCCGTGGCGACGCCGGTCATGCCGACAAAGCCAATGATTTCACCTTGCTCAACTCTGGTCCCGCGGCGTAATCCAGCGGCAAAGCGTGATAGGTGGCCGTATACCGTGCTTACTCCATTATTATGTTTGAGCACAATCACATTACCATAGCCGCCTTTTTGTCCAACAAAATCTACCACTGCGCCACCAGATGCCTTGACACGTGTTCCTGTAGGTGCAGCCATATCTACACCTTTATGGGCTCTTATTCTTTGTAATACGGGGTGAAAGCGTGCGACACTGAATCCAGAGCTTACTCGGGTAAATTCAATTGGAGAGCGCAGAAAAGATTTGTGCAGGCTTTTGCCTTCCGGTGTGTAGTACTGCATTTTGTTATCACTGTCGCGATAACCGATTGCGCGGAAGGTTTTACCATCGTTAACAAATTCAGCAGCTAGTACATCGCCGGTTTTTATTAGCTCACCTTGATGATAGTTGCCTTCGTAAATAACGTTAAAGTGGTCACCACGACGTAGGTCGGTGTGAAAGTCAATCTCACTTTCAAATATATCGGCCAGCTGAATCGCAATATTGTCAGGGATGTTGGCATCATCGGTTGCACCAAACAATGAACTATTGATTTTTGCCGATTTTAAAATAGGACGCGCTTCAAGTTGGAGTGCCTGCTTTTTAGTCTCATAGCCGCTAGTTGATTTACTAATGGTGATGTATTCATTGGTATTTAATTGATATTCAAAATTTACTAAATTACCATCAGCATCTGTTTGCGCTTCTATTTGTCTACCCGGGATAAGTGATCTTGCGACTTCGCTGGCTACCTGATCATTACGGATAAAGTCATGTGCGTCACGGTTGCGAATGTTGAGACGTGACAAAATACTTTGCAGAGTATCGTCGCGGCGTACGTAGTCTTTGTACCAAAAATTATCTTCTACATTGCTGGCAGAGTTTGCACTGTCATCAGCACTAGGAAGAGTGATTTCTTCTAATACTGTTTTGGTGGGAATAGTACTGGTTAATGTTTGAGGTGCAATACCAAATGCCGCATAAATACCAAATAATGGTAAACATGATATTGCTAAAATCCAGCGTAATTTAAGCTTACGTTCAGCTTTATCACTGTTTTGCGCTAAAATAGGCGATTGAGTTGAATTGTTTTTATTGAGCTCGTTAATATCCACGGGCTTGCCTTTGAAAATTTAGTACGGCCGCAAATACTAACAGAAAACTCAATTAAAACAAGTAAATGAGCTGTAAAAATATTATAGTTTTAAGGGTGCAGAGACGTGAATATAGACATTAACCAACAGCTTGCAGTAATTAAGCGCGGCGCGGATGAGCTTTTAATCGAATCAGAGTTGGTCGAAAAGCTTAAAAAGGGTCAGCCTCTCAGAATTAAGGCTGGCTTCGACCCTACAGCGCCAGATTTGCACTTGGGTCACACCGTATTGATTAATAAGCTGCGCCAGTTTCAGGATCTTGGCCATCATATATTGTTCTTGATTGGTGACTTCACCGGCATGATTGGCGACCCAACAGGCAAAAGCACAACGCGCCCACCTTTAACCGCAGAACAGGTGCAGGAAAACGCAAAATCTTACGCTGCGCAGGTATTTAAAATTTTAAAGCCAGAGCAGACGGAAGTGGTATTTAACTCGAAATGGCTTACTGAGCTGGGCGCAGCAGGCATGCTGAAACTCGCAGCTAGCCATACTGTTGCCAGAATGTTGGAGCGCGATGACTTTACTAAAAGATATAAGGCTAATCAGCCGATTGCAATCCATGAGTTTTTATATCCATTGTTACAGGGCTATGACTCGGTTGCGTTGAAGTCTGATGTCGAGCTGGGTGGAACAGACCAGAAATTCAACCTGTTGATGGGGCGCGAACTGCAAAAACAGGCAGGGCAGAGTCAGCAATGTGTATTGACGATGCCTTTGCTGGAAGGTCTCGATGGTGTTAACAAGATGTCCAAGTCTCTCGGTAACTATATAGGTATCGCAGAAGCGCCGGAAGTGATTTTTGCAAAAATCATGTCGATATCTGATGAGCTTATGTGGCGTTATATAGAGTTGCTGTCATTTGAGTCCTTGGAAACTATCGCTAATTGGAAGTCGACTGTAGTTGCAGGCGGCAATCCGCGCGATATTAAAGTGCGATTTGCGCAAGAGATTGTGGCACGCTTCCATAGTCAGGCCGATGCTGAAAAAGCATTAGCTGATTTCCAGACGCGTTCAAAAGGCGGCATTCCTGATGATGTACCTGATGTTTCAGTCACTATAGATGGAGATACTATAGGTATTGCGCAGTTGCTGAAGCTTGCTGGTCTGGTGGCAAGTACATCGGAAGCTTTCAGATCTATAGAGCAGGGTGGCATTAAGCTGGATGGCGAAAAGGTTGCTGATAAAACATTAACGCTAAATAAAGGCGTTAGTGTGGTTGCCCAAGTTGGTAAGCGCAAATTCGCAAATGTAACAATTATGTAACATATTGAATTAGGGGTTGACCAAAGCCAAAAGCGCTGTAAAATGCGCGCCTTCGCTGACGAAACTGGTTAGTGAAGAGAAGTAAAAGCGCTGTAAAAAAC